>Ga0209489_103693_pt1 | contig 29389 bp, 13 predicted proteins | sample SiratrowhiteBW_FD_187527 | JGI IMG/M metagenome (GOLD analysis project Ga0209489, IMG submission 187527) | Root nodule microbial communities of legume samples collected from California, USA - Siratro white BW (SPAdes) (version 2) | ecosystem: Host-associated > Plants > Roots > Nodule | place...
AAAAAAAAAAAAAAAAAAAAAAAACTTATACCTATGGATAAGAAATTCACATATGTAAAAATAATATAGTTTTATGACATTTATAAAAGGAAAGGTTTTAGTTTTCACAATATGTAATTGGAGATTTTTTTTCTCCTATGTTTGGCTTATATTTTAAAATTTATATCATTATCATAACAAATTTTTTGACAGATTTTCTGCAAAATTACTCTTGAGAAGAGATAAAAATCTAACATTTTTAATGTAAAAATTCAAAATTGTTTTAATATACTAAAAATATTATATCAGTTAAAATATTTCAAATGAAAAATAATTAAGAATCTTTTTAGAAATATCACATCATTTAATTTATAGGAAACCTATATCAATATTTTCCAAAAAATATTTATTTACAGAAAACATATTTTATTCATTTAAAAAATTATGATTCTCATGAATCAATATAGATAGGAATCATTTCTCTATCACTAAAAACACTTCTCTTATATAACACATTAAAAAATGGTAATCCTACATAATAAATGTCTAAAAGGCAAAAATGGGTAAATTTTCTTTTGCACACACAAGTTAGTTTGATTTTGATACTCTTGTTCACTTCATATTTTTATTGTAAAATTTACTAATGAGATGTCTTTAATTTTTATCCACAACAAAAAGAAAATATAAATTTACAAAAATATTTGTGTAAATCTGTTCAAAAGTGAACATAATAAATGTATAACCACTTATATAAAATTTTAATAACAAAATACCTTTAAGTAAAATATTTATTGAATAATAACAAAGTCAATACTTATTGATATAACTATTATATAAATTACATAATACTATTAGTATTTTAAAATAAAGTTTAAATTTAATATAATATTAAGTAAAATTAATTTAGTTATTTTTATTGATATTACTAGTGATATATTTTTTATGTAAGGTAAGGTAGTACTAATTTGTCTTTTACCTTTCTTATGTGTACATAAATCATTCAAAAATCACATCCATGCATTAATTTCAAACTTTTTTTTTTTAAAGAGAAGGTTTAGTGAGAAAGTCTGTGTATTAGATGCAAACTAACTTCCCACCAACTAGTGCCGGAACTACTTCTAAATCACACAAAATCAGAACTGAAAAAAGGACAAAGTTTACATTAAAGATAAACCCTAGTTTCTCAAAAGGTTAACCCTAACTAGCTAGCTACATATTTTAGTCTTAGAAATTGTAAAGGGTAGGGTAGCAAGGTCTTAATATTATGAGCTCTTAAACCTTAACTATATATAGGGAAGTCAATTCCCGAACCTTAATCCTCTCATAACTCTTTCGGGGTACTGAGAAGGGATCATGCAAGGTGCGCTCTTGACTTCTCCCCATCTTTAAGCCGAAGTTCCTCACCACCTTTTCATTTTCCACAACACAATGCATAGTTCTTGTAAACTGCAACATTCTGAACAATGAAAACAATATTAAAATAAAGTTTATTCTGCACAAAAGATGTGTAAGTTGATAACATATAATGCATGATTTGTGAACATTTTCCTCCTCCAACTTAGGAGTCATACACGTGCATGCATGTGTTTGTATAGGATTGTGTCATGAACTTACTGCACAATCCAAAGGTTGGAGCTCTCATCAAGCAGGTTCACCAGACAAAGATGCTTTGATTCTCTCAACAGTGCATGCAATGAGATTGTTGACAGTGGCAACAGATCCAAGAGAAAGCTTAGCTGTTGGAACTGAATCAACCAGTATTTGAAACGCAACAGTTAAAAGAGATCCACCAGGTCCAGTTTCATGAGATATGGTTCCATCAGGGAGAATTGCAAACCCTGAAGGAAGAAGTGCCACATAATCTGGGTCTCCTCCATTTAGAACTACATTCATTGCAACAATATCCACTGGAGCATAAATGACAAAAGATCCAGTTGAATCGGTGCAACTCTCTTGTAGTATCAACATGTTACTCTGGCTTGAATTTGCACTCTACAGTTTTAATTAGGTTAAACATAGGTTGATTAATTAGAATCTAGTTAATGAAATGATTGGAAATAAGTAAAAAATGCATAGAATTATCGACATACATTTACTCGAAGAAGAGAAACACAGTTTCCAGTATCTCGTCCATTTGCAATGTGGGCCATTTCTTGCACAACTCCACCATTGGAAAGAATATCCCACTGTTGTTTAGGGATTCAATTAAAAAATGTTAGTGACAAACAAATAATATACAGATGTAAAAGAAATGAAAATCAACATATTAGGACTATCCACGTGTTTATGCTTTAAGTTAAGAACAGTTTAATTTTCGTCCACTATTAATAAATTAAAAATTACTTAGAATATAATTTTTAAAGTATTAAATTATAATTTATCTTAAAAGATAATTTAAGAAAAATTACCCATATAAAGATACTTATATATTTTATATTGTCAGTTCACTGTCCTCAAAAGAAGATGGCTTTCTTCAAGATGGGTAAAAAGAAAAGTTACTTTTAGTCCCATAATATGAAATGGAATTTCTTATCTAATACAACAACGTCTAGTATACATTTAGAAAACGTCATCTTACATCAATAGAATCTGAAAATAGGTGTACAAAAATGAAATGAGGATCAATGATAATAAACATATCAGCTAACTGTAAAATAGTATACGTGGATGTAAAAGTAGATATCTATATTTATTCTACCTAACATTTTTCATCTAACTTATTACACTTTTATTGAAAAGCATCTATCATACCGTATTTGGCAATTTGAAAAGGATATGTAATCCAAAGGACTTGATACAAAGTATTTGGTAGGCAAGTCAAAACTTCAAAAAGAGAGGGAAGGAGCAATTCATAATAATAAATCCACCAACTAAGCAAGATTACCAAAGGAAGCTTAATTATCTATTAGTAACTGACCTAGGAGATCACAATAATGAAGCCTAAAACGTTATTAATAAACTTAATTAGTCTCTTTGAATTGTTGGCATACCTCATTCCTAGAGTTCTCGTCACGGAGAAAGTCAAAAACTCGTTTAGGTGGAACTGGAAGCCAAAAAGAAGTAGCAGCACTGAGAACTATGCCAGGAGGTCTTCCAGGATCATCCACACTCTTTCGAGTCATCACCCTTACATCATCAGCACCAGTCCCAGACAGTGTTGTCCATGTGTGAGCAGTGGAAGCACTCACTCCAGCACAAAAGCTTATCACCATTCTTTCAGCCAGCTTCATCATACTCTTTCTCCCCTCTTGGTTTGTTATCACTAATAACATGTTAAAAATAAAAAAGTTAATTACTTTATAGAATATGATATAAAAATGAAAGAACAAGTGGATGAATGAGATTCTGTGATTACCACCAACATCAACAGTGGGAATGTTTGTTGCCATAGCACTAGCAAGTCTTTCACACTGTCTATCTAAGGTTGCAACCCAACGTTTCGCACCAAATGCATGTCCAGAGCTAACAAGCTGTTTGTAAAGACTATGAACACCTCTGTCATCCACTTCCACATGCTCAACCCATGTGACCTAATTCATAGAGATTATAGATTAAAGTCATTGAGAGAAAAAATGAAACAAAGGGTATGGCCTAAGGCTAAAAATCAAAGCCTCCTATTGAGTAGGTATGGAAAAGGTCAATGTATCTGGTCTTACAATTTCAACAACCTTGTATTTTAAAGTAAAATTCAACGTGTGCAAATTAATTAACCTAAAGTATCAAAAATATTACCTTTGAATAGCCATTTGGCATCTCTTGAATTAAGCAACCAGATGGCCTTCTTCTACATCTGGCTGAAGGACTTGGACGCAAATTATCCAGCGACACGTCCACCACTGCCCAATTCCCATCGGAATGTTGCTTACAATACCTTACAAAATAACTCTCACGAGTTGGCACAAGAGGTGTGGGTAGTTGTAATTCTGCTGTCATCTGCAGAAACAGACAATAGTTTCAGTTTAATTTGTATTGTTTTTCCTTAAACTACTTTAACAGATAGAATAAACAACTTCTTCTTAAATATATATACCACTTGTAAGGCACCATTGTAGTTTCCCGCCACTCCTGTCGATAGCACTTCTAGAGTCATGGCTCTTGAGACAATACCAGAGAACACTGTGGACCATTGGTTCTAAAAAAAAAATAACAAAGAAATCAATGCCAAAACCCAGATAAGTGTACTTTGAATAGGTGTACACAAAAGTAAAGATTATTAAAAGTGGAATAGAAACATACTACATCCATGAGAATCTCAACGAGGCTGACATGGTTCATGATAACAACAGCAGTTTCTCGAGAAGCTTCACATTTGAAGCCAGTAGGTTTTGGGCCAATTCCACGAGGGAAGGACCTGATGTATTCGTCCTCATTGAGTATAGTGGAGGTGGCATCAAGAGTAGTTAACCAGAGAGGATCACCCATTTGTGCCATTCCAATGAGCTCCTCCATGGCTGCAACAGCTAGCTCTATTATTATCGGTTTATCTGCTTCAGTGGGTCCACTGATTGACCTAAGAAGATCCCCAGCTCCATACATGTCTACACCAATCCCTGGCTGGCCTCCAAAACCAGCACCAACTCCAAGTTCTAGAGGACGAGGAGGGAGAGTAGGGGAGATATTTGAATAATTCACCACAGGCTTCCCTACATACTTGGCAGCAATGGCTGAAATCCTATCAATCTGTGAAAAAGTCAAAAACAAAATATTATACAATAATCAAATACCCCTCTGGGGTTTGCAACTGTTGGTTCCTTGCTTAACATGTTAGGTCATGAAGTCACATAAAATGTTGGCTATTTAGTTGATGTACCTCTTCTCTTAGCCTTGCATTCTCAAGCCTCAAGTGATGTTCATCAAATGACATTTCTCCTATAGCGGTTGGTCCACCACAATTTGGACAGGAAGCATTGCTAAGAGCTTCCCTATACCTCATGTTATCAGCTCGAAGCTTCTCATTCTCAGTTCTAAGCTGTGTATTCTCATGCCGCTCGTGCTGTGTCTGCAAAAACAAAACACCACCACACCAACCCTTTAGAAACAACTCGCAAAAAAGTTATGCAAAACCTAATACATGCATAAAGTTATACAGATATACCTTCATCTGGGTACGCTTGTTCTGAAACCAAAACTTAACCTGCAATGGTTCTAAACCTAATTCCCTGCTGAGTTCTTTCCTTTGCTTGTCATCTGGGTGTGGACACTCCTTGAAGAATCTGCAAGAACATAATTTGATGAGTTTCTTTAAAGTGGTACATGGTTATATCTGGTTGTGTTTTACCCAAAGAAAATCAAGAAGATGGAGTATATTTGGGGAACTTACGCTTCCATTTCCTGGATCTGGTGCTGGGTGTGGCGGTGGTAACGCTTCTTTTTGTTGGGACGAGGGTCTTGGTCTTCACCAGAGGCACCTTCATGGTTTTCACTACCAGACTTGGTGGCACTGTCAAACTCATCTTCACGGATTCGAGGGACCTCACTCTCCGAAGTGTTCTGACCCATCTCCAACGCTTCCATCAGGTTCGGCTGGAACATTGCTACAGATCTTCAAGGTTCCAGAGGCTTATGGTTTCTCAATCTAACAAAACACAGCACAAAAACATGTAGTATAGTACGGTACACTCACAGAGAAAAAGACACAGACATCAACATTTTATTTCTTGGTAAGATAATTTCTCTTTCTTTCTATCTATCTTTCTTTTTCAACTATTTGTAAAAAAATATTTCCTTTTGACTTTTTTTTTTTTTTGAGAAAATAACGCAGTTTTGGGGAAAACGCGGCTTTCTAATATCGAGAAGGATATTTGGGCTGGTTGGTTGTGCAAAAAAAGGGTTGTTTATTTTGTTGTTGTGATGCAAAGTTAAAAAGTGAAATTTTGAAATGGGTCAAATTGTTTCAAAATTTTAATTAAAACCAAGTTTTGGGAATTGAAGAGGTGAAGAATAAAAAAAGATAGTCAAATGAGTTGAAAGAGAAGGTGAAAAGTTAAAACACCGACCTGCCCAAGAGTGAAAGTTGAAGATGATCCAAACGCACCAAGGTTGTTGTTCTTCCTTGCTATCATCGAGGGCATGTTTCTCGACGGAATCATAATACCGCCTTGTATTTTTCACACACCTCAAAAACCACCACCAACATGTATACGTTGAATTGACTCTTTCTCTCACTCTTTTTCTTTTTGTATCACTTTCTCTCTCTTACCAGAAGGGTTGGTTGGGTTTTCAGAGGTCCTTGGATAGAGAAGAAGAAGCTTAAGAGGATGAGTCCTCGGATTCTGTCAGATGGCAATGTCAAAGCGAGTCAGTGTGTTACTACAAAACTCAAATATACGCAAAGAAAAAAAGATTAAAAAAGAAAAATCAAATGCTCAAAAAACAAATATACCCTATATAATGATACACATATCAGTGCACATAAGAATTAAAAAAGCGAAGAAACACTGGTACCCTTCTCTGATCTTGCCTTATCAAAGAACAAAATCGAAACTTTTTTTGAAAAAATCTAACCCCCACGAAGATCTCAGAGAATCCCACACACGCTTCATATATTTCAGGATATTTTTTCTTTCTTACAGACCTAATGTTCCTTTTTCCTCCAACCCAGCCCTAGTTTCTAGCCACTTTCTAGAAAACTGTTAGAACTCAAAAAACATGTACCAAACACCTCATTACTAGTTTCTTGAAAAACCAGTGACCTTCCAGAACTGTAACAAACCATGAATATTTCTGTGAGTGTGGATGCCACAATAGTTTTACTTACAAAGTCTTTAACTTACCAGTGAGGGGTGGTGGAAGATGAAGGTGGAGTAGATCTGTTTTGGGACTACAAACCGGTGGAGAAGTGAGGACCCATTTGAGAGGAGGGGTTTGAGATAGGTATATGTAATTAAGTTGTTTATATGGGAAGAAAAAAAGAAAAAAGAAGATGAAGCTATGGCAAAAGGCTATGGCAAAAGAAGGTGGTGGTGTGTTAGGGAGAGAAAAAAGGAGGAAGAAGAAGAAGGGATAGGGACAAGGGCATTGAAGGAGGGAGGGAGAGAGAGGGAAGTGGGGAACAGATGGAGGAAAATGTGGCAGCGAAGAGTAATTGCAGAGCGTATAGAGAGGGTGCAATTGCATTTAATGGAGGGCAAAAGAGGTGTAATTGCTAGAGAGGGGAGAGAGAAAGAGACGCAGCATATTTTTGGTGTATAAAATTTGAAGAGTTGACGGTGCAATGCAATGCAAAACAATGCAACGAATGACGGCTACCAAACACAAATGCTAAGTGCTATGCTGCTATGTTCAAATTAATTTCTGCTGTGTAACTCCATGAACATCTTTCTCTTATGCTATGCTATTATTCTTCCGTTTGGATTATTATAAGTGTAAATATCTACATTAATATATGAGTAATGGCTCAAGAATTACAAGAGCTTTTCTTGAAAATATTATCAATGTTCTTTAATGAGAATTTTAATATGTTTTAATGCCATTATTAATATGCTTTTAATGAAATTTTTTTACCACAGAGGCTGGTCAGAAAGACTCTAGTGTTTCCTTGGTAATTGAGAGTTTTGTAATGAAATATTAAAAGTGAGGATTATGAAAAAGGAAAAGAGGGTTGCAATTGCTAAGTTTTGAATTTTTTTTACACATTACATATATGTTTTATTGGAAGTAATAAGTAAGATATTGAAGGTGGAACAAAGTTTTTCCTGTACATATGTGGGTTACTATGAATTAATTAATTAATTAATTAAATTAATTCTATATTAGTTTTCCTGAAGTTGTCTATTTTTATTGATTGTGCTAAGTTAAAGAAATTAAGCAATTGAGATAAGTGTGGAATAATTTCATTCAGTGAAGTGAAGAGTAATTGATTAAATAATTAAAATAGTTTTTATTGCTCTTTACTCTGATTTTTAAATGCTTTTAATGTGATTTTAAATTTAAATGACATTTTTAATGATTTTTCATTTCTATTTGTTTTACCAGAGACGCTTGTCAGCAAGAGTCTAGTGATTAGTTCGTATTGAGAACCTTTTTGGAAAAATATTCATGGCAATCCTTAAAAGGAAAAGTAGGAGTTTTGTTTTCTTTTTATTGAAGAAAACCAGGAGTTAAGGTATAAGGAAACCACGAAAACTTTTCTTTATAAGCATACTATTCATAAGCATAGTTGTGAAATTTTAAGCTTTTTCGAGGAATTTGGTTTATCATATTCAGTGATATCTTCTCTTTTCAATCATATTTTCTATATCTATAATATTTAACATGACATTTAATTTTTTTTTTTAAATATTTGAATGACTAGCTAAGTTATTACTTTATTTTTTTTATGCTTTTTTGACAAAAATATGCCGTTCAAGTTGATTATGATTACAAAACACGACATTTTTCTTTCAAATATTCTCTTTTTCCACAGATATTTTAGAAGAAGAAAATATCTAGATTAGTCTTTATTTGACAAAACTATTAGTGTATTAGTTTATTTTTTAAGATTACTCTTAAATCAATACTTTATGCATTAAAAGTAACATGAATAATAAATTAGAGAAATAAAGTACTTCAAAAGTAACATGATTTTCTTTGTGAAATTCAAAATATTAATCATATCTTTTAATATTTGTGTCAAAATCTTAAATGTAAATATATATATATATATATATGTATATATATATATATATATATATATATATATATATATATATATATATATATATATATGAAAATATAACTGTATTTTTAAGTCACGAATTATTATGGAACAATTTTATATCAAACAATTGAAAATTGAATTAAGTTAGAGAAATTAGGGGAATTTATTGTTAATATAATGAGATGAGATATGAGATAATTTATTCATTCCTATATTATGAATATAAGGGTTTTAATTTGGAAACATTAATATCAAGATTTTTATATCATTAAAATAATTACAAAAAATCGATATTATTTTTAAATTAATTATTATAAATATAAAAAAAAGTAAAAAATGTTTTAATAAAATAAACAGGTTTCTGTTTTCATCTGTTTCTCTAATTTTCTTATTTTGAATATAAGCAATTTTTTCTTTTTTTTAAGAAGTAATTCTGGATGAGATTGTTTGGACTATTGTTTTTCTTAAAAGTATAAAATAAGCAATTTTCTTCTTTTTATATGTATTTGTGTAACCGACTTCCTTAAAAAATAATTAGTTTCTATTTATTTAAATAAATAAATCTATCTTCTAAACAAGTGATTATTTTAAAAATTACTTATATCAAAATCCTTATCTTAAATTTTAACAAACTGACCTTCTATCTACTATTTAAATAAGTGATTATATTAAAAATTGTTTATTTTAGAAATACTTATTTAAAGAATAAATACATTGGTCTCCCATCTACCTATTTAACAAAAAAATAATGATTGAATATCTTTTTTAAAAGTGTATAATGTGAAATCTCTGTGATTTTTTTCCTTCTTTGTAGTGGTTTTCTCACTATATATATTATCTTCTTTTTTTCTCTCTCTCTTAATAAAAAATTGTTTTGATTTTTTTTCTCACAAATAACTTCTACCAACTACAAAGTAGCATAGTATAAAACTAATTTTATCCAACCAAAATTAGATTTAGAATAACTTAATTTATGTTTAAAATCTCTTATTTCTTTAAACTTGCGGCTTTAATCCTCATTTTTTTTCAAATATATCTTGTGTGGTATTTTCATTACACTTTCTTATACCGAGACTCCCAATTTGTGCGTGAAACTATAATTTAAGAATGATCCGATAACAGAGAGAGTCTGATAAATCCAATAACTTTGTTAAGATAAGCTTTAGAGAGTTTCTTCCTGCACCTCCATATGTTCTTCTTGCACCTTCATATTTTTTTAATTTTCTCAAATTATCCACTTTAAAAAGACTCCTTTATCCCTTATATATGTTTTAACTTTCGGAACAGTCTATTCCGGAACATAAAATTTAACTTCTGGAATAATTCAATCTGAAAGTCAAATTTCACATTTTCGAATAGATTATTTCGGAAACATAATTTGACTTCCAGATCTGGAAACAACTTTTAGAATGGACCATTTCAAAAGTCAAAAATTACACCTCCATAATGCTTCCGGAATGGCCTATTCTGAAAACATTATGGAGGTGTATTTTTTGGCATCTGGATTTTGGAAGAAAAATGAAGGTGTATTACAGCAGGTAAAACAGACAGTGAAAACTTCAATGAAGGGCATTGTGGGAAAATCACAAAGGTATGGAGGTGTTGGAAGAAGCTATGGAGGTGCAGGAAGAAGTTGTCTAAGATTTGATATCATTTTAAGAAGTGGATTTAAGCCTAACTTAACCTTATAAAATCAGCTTATAAGGTGAGGTTCGTACTTACTTATAAACTATTAAAATGTCTTATCTATAGTCAATGTAAGATATCCAAGAACATCCTTGAAAGGAAATTGAGAAACAATATCATGTTGTTATTCACTAAAACTTTAGGCACAAGCCGCAACTTGGTTTTTAATTTTTTTTTTCATTTTGCTCCTCATTTTTACTCATGCAAGAAGAAAACTCATGACCTATCATTTTGTAAAATGAACAGAAAGGAAGAAACCATTCATATTCAATATTTTCTATAAAATAAAAACCATGATGCTCCACTAAAAGTTGTTGAAGCAAGATAGAGAGAAGATCAACATCCACAAGAACTCAAATAAAAAAGCATCTCATTTTTTTTATACAATAGTCTAATGCTAGAAGAGTCTCAATCTCACGTATAATTGAGAAAATTACATTCAGCTACCAATATTTCACGGATAAACCTCGTACACAAATCCAACATTATGCTTTAATCAATTTCATGGAGACAGAAATAAAATATTTGATCCATACCAAGAAGATCAGAAGACAAACTCTAAATTCTAAGTATCAATATGTGTCTCATTTTTAAGAAAGGAAAATTCAAATTCATAAATTTTTTATAAAAAAAATGGTTTTCCAGGTTCCTAAATAACTCCACAGGATACTTAATTTCTTACAAAGATTCACATGAGCAAAAAGTTTGTTTTCTTTATTTAACAAAATTCTATAATAAAGATGATTTTTGTAGTCTTTCATTACCTTTTTAAAAATTTAAATGTAAATCAAGTCACTCTTAATACTTAATACATGAAAATAGAAACTAAATATATATATATATATATATATATATATATAACTTACGAGAGTTGTTAGTTGTCTCTAGAGAGACTTGAATAGAACTTTAAAAAGCTTCTTTATCTTGTAGACATCGTATAGACAATCTAGGAGATTTGAAAATATGGGAGGCTTTATTAATAATAAAATTTAATTCAGTACATTAATAACATTTTTTAAAAATCAACTAAATAATTTTTTTTATTAATTTTTGTAATTATGATATATATAGATAAATTACAATGTATTAAAGACTATAGAAAATATTAAATACTATTTCGAATCTGTTCAGAAACAATTATTGTAAAATATTTGTACTCTTTATGCCTTTTGAAAATTTCAACAAAACTTTATATTTTAATTATACTAAAAAATCATTCTAAAGGATTTTATAGAACGTACATATGATCTAAAGATTTGTCGCCGTTTGCAAATTTTGACATTTCTAACAAAATTTGACAAATGAATTACACTATAAACCGATTTGGAAAACTATATAAAGTATGTTATCAATTTTTTTAAAATATTTGTCTTATTTTTTTTTTCAGCTGATAATCAAGGTAAAATAATTTTATATGAAAACTGAAAATTGGTTCGAATAAGGTTTTGACACTCAATCAAAATATAGAAAAGTAATTTTGAAAGTCCATTATTTGTTTTATTAAAATGACGTTATTTCTTTCCCGAAGTCATTTTCTCTTCTCTCGGTAGAAGCCATCTTTATCTCCATGTGTAAGCCATTTCCTTCTCTCCGTGGAAGCTATCTTCTATTTCTCATGTAAACCATTCTTATTTTTGTAAGTGTTTTTTCTATCTTTGTGAGTTGTTTTTCTCTTCGTAAATTATTTTCCTTTTCCAAGTCATTTTCAAAGTCGATTTTCTTTTGAAGTTTCAGTCTGTTATAAATCCTAATTTGAATATCTTCTTCGCGTGTATTTTGTATTGTACATGGTGCTTTTCTTCATTCCATTCTTCAATCTTAAGTTTCTCACATTAATGGATTGCCTCAGTTAAATATTTGAACTCTAACTTCAATTTTTTTTAAACTTGAATTTTAAGTTTTATTGAAAGTTATTTTGGTCACTATTAATGTCACTTATTGTGTGTTTATTTGGTTGTCTGTCATTGACTGTCATTAAAGATATGGGATGATACTTAGTTTTTGTGCTTCTAGATGGAATTACTTTGATTGTTTATGTAGATAATTTTATATTATAAATAACTTTACTATTGTATTATTTCCAGAGCTACTATATATTAGAATGAATTATTTTCAAATTTATAATCACAAACCATATGTGTTATTCTTCTTGTTTTTTTTTTATTCTGGTGATAAATCATTCCTTGTTTATATTACATGAGAAGGTTGTGTTAATGATGATTCATATTTGAGTTTTCATCAACTCTATTTTTCAATATAGGCAAACCTATTGAAGGTTTATTTTATCTCAATTTGACTCTAATTGAATTGCTTCAACCACATTGACATGTGTTGATTAATGGTAAAGAAGTACAACACTTCATTCAATAAGCTTTACTTATTTATATATTATTTACTCTTATTTACATCATTTTATATATAGAGAATTTTAAAATTATTGTGAAAAACAGGTTAAAGAGTGAAACAAGATTATATCGATGTCACCAACTATCATTTTTGTCATTTAAAGAGTTAATATGAATTGTTATTAATTTTTTTTTTTTCAAATAGACAATGAACAATAACCCCTGAATCATTTCTTTGAAGACATTTGTGTCCTTATACAAGGCCTACTTCAACAAGCCAAATGGTTTACTACATGTTAATGGATATAAAATTCAGGATGAAAACTCAAAATAGTGGTATGTTTTGTAGCTTTGGAACTAAAACCTATGCAATTACAAGTGAAAATAAGCCAATACAAGGTTTAGTTTCGTATTATGGAAAGTTGGTAGACATTATTAATTTAAACTACTATATCATGGTGCCTTTATTTAAATGTCAATAGAGTAACAATACAAATTCTAGATATATTAGAAAGAATGCAGTGTGGTTCACATTAATCAATCTTTCTTATTTGATCCATAGGGGTGAAAGGGAGGACAATGAACCATATATTCAAGCTTCTCAAACTCAACTTGTGTATAATGTGAAAGACAAGAATGATGAAGAATGATGTATCTATGTGTGTGTGTGGGTAAAAAAATAATTAATAAAGATTTATATAAAAATATTTTAATCAAGTATTTATAGTAAAAATAAGTGCTTGTATAAAAAATACATTTATATAAATTATTTAACAAAATATTTTATTTTTTTAATTTTTTAAACAATAAAAAATAAATTAAATTAAAAAGATGATCCAATCCTTATATAATAAAGCAGATGACATTACTAAGACATATATAAAATATATGTAACATTAATTAGTTGTCTATAGTGTATAAATTTTAAACATAAAAGCCAAAGACATATCTATAATTGTAAGAAATAATGCAATAAAGCTTTGATTAATTCAAAATATTATGAATTATATTCTTATTCTTTAAACGCCCGTACTTTTACTTATGGAATATTCTCATTCAATAAATCATTTTATTAGTGTCCATTTGACTTGGAAAATTATTCTTATTTTACATTGGAACATTAGCTATATATACATTAAGTAACCAATCAAAATTGAAAAGTAAAAAAAGTGAGAAGAAAAGGTCAACTTATGGAGTGAAGACAACACCTGTGCAAGACTCTCATACAAAGAAAGCATGAAGTTATCATACAATTCATTCTTATTTATTAAAAAATAAATATAAAATTGCATGTATGTTTTAGTTTTGTTTTTGTTAAATAAGCTACATATTTTTTTTAAGAGTCGATTATAGAAACTGTTTGGCCAACTTCTCCTTTTAAGGAGAAAAAAAAAAGAAAAAAGATTAGACATATATATCATCTTTTAAAATAACATTTCTATAAAAACGTACTTTTTTATAATAGTTTTCGCTCAAGTTTCCACAAAAGTACTATCACATGAAAATATATGAATATCTAAGTTTTCTAAATTAAAATAAATAAAAAATATCACGTTACTATTATTTTTAGCCATTATTGTTAAATCATTTAATAGTAACCATTTAAAAAATTAGTAAAACTGGCACTTTTTTTAGAATTTAAAATCATTAATTATATATATTTACAATCATAAAAAACTTACATCCTAGGTATGAACAAATTTTTGTTAAAGTCATTTCAAATTATTAATGAACCTTTGTGAGGACTCGTAAAAGAATTGTTCATTAATCCTTAATTTTGGAGTTATTTAAGCCTCTCAATTTAACATACTCATTATTTGTATTCCAATAAATTCAAAATTAGAGGGTAAAAGTTAATTAAAGCGATAAGATATATTTTGTTTCCTACCACCTTCTCTTTCAATGAAAAAGTTTTTTTTTTTTCTTCTTCTAGTAAATCATTAAAATTTCCATAAAATCTTAGGATCATTTAGTTTGGGAAGCATTTTCTATTTTTACTTTCAATTATAAAATATCATGATTAACACTTTTTCAATTAGCGCTAATTTTAGATGTCACATAAAAACTGCCCTTTTCAATTGTTTATAAGAACTCAAATATTCTAAATCTTTATTGAAATTTTTATTTTCAATTTTCTACCAAAAGATACAACTTCTAACACAGTAAAAATCAACAATTCTCGTGTTTCTAATGTTTTCCTTCCTCTATAACTCTAAAAAGCGCATATTTAGACTTTTTTTTTAAATGTCAAATTCATTTTTATATTTAAAAAACTTAACAGCTATAATTAGAAATCTCTTGGAATATAGGATGTTTAACTATAAGTTTATCAATCAGATTTATTTCACGACTTCTATTTAATTGAATATTTGATATTTTTAATTTGAGGTGGATCTACAGAATGAGGTGTTTTTAACTTTGTTCTTTTTGAGTGGTCCGAGTTAAGTTCTTATTAAGAGTGTGGGAGAATGGAGGATAAAAACTTGTTTTATTACATCATAAAATACTAAAAACAACAATTAAAAACTTTATCCCATTTCATTATATTCTACAATTAATATTAAGAACCCAGATTTCTACATTCATTTAATGAGAAAGTAAATCAAGTTACAATTGAAGTTGCTTTTTTTACTAAGACATAAGCAATTATTATAATTGTTAACATATTTTTTTTTTCAGTATATAGCAGGTTATTAATGTCGTGTTTTCATAAAAAAAAAGTGTCACAAGTAAACTAAAAGAAAAGCATAATTTTATATATATAAAAAAAACTTTTAAAACAACAATTTTAAAACTTTATCCCATTTCATTGCATTCTACTAATTAATATTAAGAACCCAGATTTCTACCTTCATTTAATGAGAAAGTAAATCAAGTTACAATTGAAGTTGCATTTTTACTACGACATAAGCAATTAATATGTTAACATATATAACATTCTTTTCCAGTATATAGCAGGTTATTAATGTCTGTTTTCATAAAAAAAAATGTCAAAATTAAATTAAAAAAAACATAATTTTATAAAAACCACTTTAAAAACAACAATTTAAAAACTTTATCCCATTTCATTATATTCTACTAATTAATATCAAGAACCCAGATTTCTACCTTCATTTAATGAGAAAGTAAATCAAATTACAATTGAAGTTGCTCTTTTACTATGACATAAGCAATTATTATAATATGTTAACATAATAATTTTTGTCCAGTATATATCAGGTTATTAATGTCGTGTTTTCATAAAAAAAAAAAAAGTGTCAAAAATAAAATAAAAAAACATATTTTTATATTAAAAAAAAATCAAAACTTGGCAACTAAACTACACCCAGTCTGTTATCATCACAAAGATGAACATCACGATATTTAATATTTTCTAAACAATTAATGTTACAAATATCTGTTATGTTTAGAAACTTAAATATATTACATTTTTTTAATCCTCCTCTGCATCATGTAAAATTGTTGATTATTATTTGCATGTCGACCACTTTTTTTTTTTTTTTCTTTTCCTTTTTTAACGTTACGTGCCACCATGTCAATTATCTCTTTGCATGTTGGGATGAATATCTTCTTTATGCTTGCTAAATATTCTTTCAACTATCACGTTAAAAAGTAAAGACTTCTCAGTGTTTTTCTCTTTCAAATGCATGAAAAAAGAGAACGCAGATCGTTGTTAAATAAATAATGGCAACAAAGTTCACCCCAAATAATACAGAAAAAAAGGGTCAAATTATCAAACACTATAGTTTGAATAATTAATATTTGAAGCATTACATGGCTTCTTTCTTCATAATTGGCCAGTCTTATGCTTTGATAATAGATTCTTTCTTCCCATTCGACGATAGAGTGATGACATCACACATATTCTCATTGATGGTTTAGGGGCAAGAAAACTTAGTTTCCTATGCTCTTTAATTTCATTTTTGCCCTAATAATTGGTTATGACGTATTTATAAAAAAGTATAGACGGTAAAGAATATATATAATGTGCGATTTGGTGAAATAAATGAATCAAGCAACACCCATCATTAATAATGAATTTGGTGTATTAAATTAGGATATTCTGTGGATATATACTAATATCATTGTCAATTATTATTTATTGTTATTAATAAGGAAAGGGAAAAGGAGTTAGGGTACGTATAATTGTTGAAGACATGAATATATGATGCATTTATTAGTATTAGAAAGAAGAAAGATGAAAGGTATTGAATATATATTGAAGGAAAACATGATACCTGTCTGTGACGTTAATTAGTGACAACATCTCCAAATTTTGAACCACTTTTGCTTTTCAATTTATTCCGTGCTAGAGACGTTGAAGTGTATGTGTGTGTATTTTGGTTATTTTTACGTGAATATGATTAAATCCCCATTGACCATATTCCCTGCCTTTTCCATATATCAATCTATCTTTAGAAAAGATAAACAAAAGTGAAAGCTACGACGCAAACACAATAATGTATTTCATTAGAATAATAAGAAGAAAAAACTTAGAGCAGTTTGCTTACTGTTTTTATTCTCTAATAATAAAACAAAAAAAACCCTAAATATTTTAATATAATTTTTTATTGAGTAATTTTTTTAGATAAGACTCCAATCCTAAATAATTAATCAACAATAAAAACAACGCCTAGACATTGCATTTAAGTTTTGCTTCAATGATAACAGCAGGAAAAGAATATTATCAAATTGTTTCAAGAATAACTCAAAAAAATGTTTTGAGAGTATAGAAGTAAAGGTTAAAGGAAATAGGAGTAAGAAAGATAATAAAACCGAGAGAATGTAAATTATTTGGTAGAATAATAGTATAGGGAAAATCTAAAAATAACTAGTGGGTCTCAATTGTAACTCCTGAAACAATCTCATAGTATTAGTTCAGCTCTCCTTACCTACCAATTATTTTTCCCCAGCAACAATAACTTACTGGAATTAATTTCCATATACAAGGAGATTGAAATTATAAATAAGTCATTATGCCTATACTGCCTTAATAAATTATTTCTAATCAATTAAAGTTTCTCATGTCTCCCTTATTTTATTCTTTTCAACCCATTTTGTTATAAACGAAAGTTAGAAATATATTTTTTTTATAGGTAAAAGTTATTTAAAACTAAAATCAAGAAAGAGAATCACTAACTAAAGTACAACGACTATACTTTTAATAATAAAATGTGTTCTGTTTTTTTCTTTACCAGACAAAAATCCATTACCACTAGTAGAAAATACACGTATTACAATAAGATATAACGTTAGTTAAAACATAATTGATATAAATAAAAATGCAGTAGTATTTTTGAAATTATGTGAAGACATATTGCATTGGTTACTGATGAACTGATGCAATATATTTAATTTTACATCGGTTGACACTTCTAATCAATGTATAAAAGATTGAAAAAATAAAAATTTAAAATTTGGTTTGGCACTCAACCTATTATAGCAGTTGCGAGTCTCAACTGATGTAATAGGTGCTACATATTACATCGGTTGTTACCTACAATCGATGTAAAAAGTGTCTATTACACCAGTTCTCGTTACAACCGATGTAATATGCTTTAACATGTGAAAAAAATTAAATTTTGAATGAGCGCGCACATATGTATTAACCTAATATTTCATTACTTCCATTATTTGTGTTTTTCTCGCGGTGTCGCTGAGTTTCTCTGGTGTGTTATATGCGTTTTTACTCTCACTCACACTTATTTGGTTAGTGGTTGGTTCCTTCGTTGCCTTCATCTACTTTTTTTAGTATTTTTGACATAGGTGATTTGCTAATTTTTTTACATTACAGATTTTTAAAGATGCTATACACTTGATGTGTGAGCCTTTCTCCACCGTGAATGCTTGGTTCGACACCCCTTGTCACTTCTCTTTACAAGAGATTAACAATTTTGTAAATTTCATTAAAAATAGCAAGAAATTTATTTTTTACCCAATTTTTTTATTAGCAACTTGATTTAATTTATATTTGAAGGTAGAGTTATTATATTGTATATATTTATCATAGATTTTGAGTTTTAAAAATTTAGGATGAAAAAACTTGAAATGACCATAACTTTTGATAAAGAGCTCCGATTGAGACACTCTAAAAATGAAAGTTGCTCAAAATGGCATAATGAACTTCGAGGGCAATCCAAAGGGGATTCGAAACAAAAAAAATTCCCAAATTCAATCGTTTACTATTTTATTTTTTATTTTTTTAGTATTTTTAACAACTTTTTTTTCTATTTCACCTATCTATATTTGTCAAAAAATTCTGAAATTTTTTTGTGGTGTTTAATTGTATAAATTGGAGATTTTATCAAATAATTATGTAGAAATTTGGATTATTTTTAGAAAAAACAGAGATATTACATCGGTTGTGGCTCCCAACTGATGTAATGGAATAGATACTACATCGATTGAGCACTCATAGGATTGATATTTTACGTCGGTGATTTATTTATCAACTGATGTAATATATGTACATACTACCTCGATTATAAAACTAATGTAGAAAGTCCAAGACAACTTTCTACATCGCCTGCATCTACATTGGTTTTGGAACCGATGTAGAAAAGGTTTTTTCTTCTAGTGTAAATAAGAAGCATAAAGGGGTGTTTCAACTCGTTTATAACAACAATCTCGGATAAAATCCAAATACGAATACAAACAAAATAAAGAGAAAGAAATCAATCTTAAAACGCACATTAAGTGTGTTTTACCATCGAAGCATATATGTGGTATTTCACATCCAAAGTAATAAGTAGTCCTGAGCTCACATTCGTTTAAAAACATACAAACACACATAAGCACGTTTGATGAAAAATTAACTACACTTAGAGAACTAAGGCTTGGGATATCAAATCATTAGCTTCACATCTCTCAAGTAAGGATATCTTGTCGTTTCTGACATAATTACCTACCATAGTGGGTAGTTGGTCTCGTTGTAGGGCATTTATTAGCACACTACATAGTAACCTTTGATAGACTTACTTTGAGATTCAATAGATTACTTGCATATTATGTCATATTATTCTTATGTGAGGTGATATAAACAATGTCTTAGTCATTAAGAGTATCCTTAGGTGCTTTGAATTGACATCATGATTGAGGGTTAATTTTTACAGAAGTAGAATTAAAGACATAAGATTACAACAATTAAACTTGGAAAGACTTTTAACTATATTGAATCGTAGTATCATGTCATTTCCTTCAAATATATAGGTTTGTCGGTGGAGGAAAATAAAAAATGAACCGAATTTTGACAGTTTGTAGTGGATAAGTTTAGGAAAAAGTTGTCAATATGGAAAGGAAAACATCTATTGTGGGTAGGGTATGTTTGACCAAGGCTGTATTGAGAGTCTTACCTTTATACTTAATAAGTTGTGTTTAAAATTTGCAAAGGTGGAGAAACAAATAAGAAAAATCCAATCTAATTTTCTATGGGGATAGGGGAGAGATATAAGAAATATATCGTGGGTAGTCTTGGGGTACAAAAATTGTTCAACATGCATTATTAGCTAAGTGAAAATGGAGGTTATGTTCAAATATGTTAGTTGGAAAAACATGAGGGAAAAGAATTATAAGAAAGAATCTAAATGGTGGAAGGATATAAAAGAGATATGTAGATCAAGTAATGCTAATGAGTGGTTTGATGATAGAGTGGGAAGTGGAAAATGGAAAAACATTAGCTTTGGGAAAATAAGTGACTAGGTGAGACACCATTTATGCAAAGAATACATATATTGTATGGAAATGTAGTAAATAATTCTATAAAGGTTAGTGAAGCTGGCTTTTGGGATAAGATAAATGTGAATAACAAATTGCGTGGAGAAAAGAATGGTTTGATCACAAAAACCTCATATCCAAAAATTAATGGAGGAACTTAGGAAATCTCACTTAAATAAAGACTAAGAAGATAAATGGGTATGAAATGCTAGCGAAAATTCTAGATTTACTACCAAATTGGCTTATGAAATGTTACAAAATAGAATTGTAGGAGAGAGGGAAGATATATTTACTACTATAGAAAACTAACACCTTATCCAACACAAAATAGTTTTCTTGGTGAGTACTCATCAACAGGGTTGCTACTAAAGATAACCTAGTTAAAAGGAGAGTACTGCAAAATGGCCATCTATGTTCTACATATGGCAAATAAGAAGAAACAGTTTTTGTGTACAAAATAGTGTATCAGTTATGATATAAGTGTAATAGATGGGTGGGAACCAACAACATACTATATTAACAAGCAAAGAAACATTTTAATCAATTTTATATTCCATAATTAAGTAGAAGACAATATGATATAAAAGGATATGTGGATAACTATTCTATGGATATTATAAAATTAAAAACCCTCAGTAACTTTTCAAAATTACAAGACTCATGTAGAATACGTCTTCTAAATGACACAAATTAAGATATAGGTATGGTTAGGAAGTATGTTCCCAAAGTATGTTGATTGGTATTTTAATCTTGTGGTATGTGTAAATTTGTTGATGTAGTTACAGGTGTCATAAAAAGAAACGTGGAAGGGCTTTAGCTTTTCAACACAAAGGGAACATGCACTCTAACATGCTAGAAAAAACAGAAGTTAGAATAGGGTTTAGGGGAAATTGGATAGTGTAAATGAAAAATAAGGAAACTAAAGCATAATTATAAGGAGGTATTCCACCTGTGGGAAAGGAAAGGAATGAGTTCTAATTTATAAATTTGTTGTTTTATATATAGTAACTAAGAAGAGATTATCAGGTTTCTGTATTGTAGAAATTAGAACCTAGGAGACTAATCACTACAAGAAAACAACAAAATAGCATGGGCCAAAAATCCACGCAAAGTACCAAAAACCTACATAAATGCGTAGGCAAATGGCCCACGCTAAAATCTTCAAAACAAACTATCGTGCGTGGGCTATGCCCACGCTACCGAATGCATAATTAAATATAATAAATTATGTGTGAGTAAGACCTACGCACCTCTCAGCACCTGGAGAGAACCCTTAACCATCATACCAGAAGAACTTTTTTATCATGTTACGATTATTATTATACTTATTAAATAAATATACTTGGTGCAAATAACATCATATTTAAGCCTTACTTAATTTTCATTATATTTAATGTTAAGATAAAGCCACAGTAGTACAACAAGATCAATCTAATATTATTGGCAGAGCAAATGCAAAAGTTTTCAAAAACTACACTCAAGTATTGAATTTTTTACAGTAATAATATTATTTTCAACTTTTATTTCCCGTATAATACCTTTTCATGTTTATTTCCCAAAATAGCATTAATTACTGTGCACATTAAGAATTCGATTCCCAGACAACAGAAATTCCAATCAAATAATTGTAATTTTGAAACTTATAGTCTATCAGAATTCGGGTAACTGCAAACCAAATTCTAAAAGGGTTTTTTTTTTAAGGTTTTATAATTTATTTTTATTGTTTTAAAATAAAATAAAGAAAAATTTATAATTTTTGTATGCTTTTTTCATTAAAAAGATATGAAAATAAATAAAAATATTGTAAATGACATATTATAGATTATGAAAAAATAATTTTTTAAAAATTAAATTTTGACTATAATATTTGAAAAAAATTAATTAAAAATGGTAAGAATAAATTTAAAATTAGTTGTTAGATAAAAAAATATTTAAGATTAAATATAACTTTATTAATTGACTTTACTATTTTAAAGTTATCTATTACAATAATAACATTAGTATTATTTATTTTTTAATATTACATTAATAGTTTTTATTTTTAATTTTCTTCATTCTCACAAATAAATAACATTTTGAACTAAACACTTTTAATTATTTATTTTATATTTCTTTTCTAAATAGTTATTTCTTTCTTTCGTATATATATTTTTTATTTTCTTAAGCATCATAAACATTTTATTTCATTTTTATTATTACATATTTTTTTTAATAAATTTAAAATACAAAATTTAATTATAATTTAATTATTATAGATTATTATAATTTTTCTTCCAATTTTTATTTTAATATAAAATACAGTTATAAATTTATTGTAATTTATTATTTTTATTTATTATATAAATAGAAAGTACAAAAATAAAATAATTTATTATTTATTTTCTTATTATAATTAATTAATTAAAATATCTATAAATATTTTTTTTCTCTCTGTATGTTTATTATCTCAACTTTTTTTTCGTATAAATTTAATGAAATTAAATGTTTTTTTCGTACATACATTTTTTATTTACCTTCCTCTCTCATAAATTAAAAATAAAATCTCAAATTTTAAATTTATTTTTAATAAAATTTTTATAAAAACCAAATTCTTCTACTTTTATCAATTTTTAAATCTATAAATTATACTTGATTTTATTTAACATTTTCAACTTTATTTTCCAAAATCATTTCAAATTTTTAGTTTACCATCATTAATAAACATTCACAAAATTTAATATTTTCTTTTATCTTTAAATCAAATTACATTTAACTTAGATATTTTGCTCTCACAAATTACATTTAATTAATTTTTTCAAAACATGTATAAATAAATTTTTCATATAAATTTTATAAAAATAAATGATTTTTTTCTTACATACTTTTTTATTTATCTCATTCTCTGATATAAATTAAAAATAAATAATAAATCATTCCAAATTTTAATTGTATTTTTATTCAAGTTTTTACTAAAAAAGTTTTACTTATTTTTAAATCTATAAATTGCATTACCTATTTTTTTTAACATTTTCAACTTCATTTCAAATTTTTAATTTATCAATAACAATAAACATACACAAAATTTTAATATTTTTATTATCTTTAAATCAAATTAAATATTTAGATAGTTTAATTTTTTTATCTCACAACTAATTTTAAATTTATTTTCACTATTTTTAGTTAGATTTTTTAAAATATTATTTATATAGTCAAAATTTGATTTTTAGAAAATTAATTTCTCATACTCTACAATAAATATTTACAATATTTTTATATATTTTGATATCTTTTAAATAAAAAAGTCACATACAAATTAAAAATTTCTATAATTTAAAAATAAATATATAACTTAAAAAAAAAACCTTTTAGAATTCGATTTTTAGTGACCCGATTCTAATTGGGTTTAAGTTTCAAAATTGCAATTCTTTGATTGAAAATTCTACTGTCCGCAAATCGAATTCTCAATTTGCATACTAAATAGTGTTATTTTAGGAAATAAACATGAAAAGATGTTGTTTGGAGAATAAAAGCTGGAAACAATATTATTGTTGTAAAAATTTCCTCAAGTATTTAAATTATCTGCTGAGTATTTCATTATAATTTTGTTGATTATTTAAATAATTTACACAAAATTATAAAATATATGAATTTGGACTAGGTAGGTATTCAAATACCCTTGTTTTCATGTTTGTGTCGGAAAAGCACACCAAATAGTATAAAGGCACTGTAATTTAACAAGTATACTCACTTAAAAAAAAATACCATAAAATTCTCATAAATAATTAAATTAATTACAGCGCGCATGGAAACATACATAGATAAACAACTGATATATCAAGCAAAGCATTTATCATGTGTCAATCTTTTTTTTTTTTTTTCTTCACATGGTTTATAATGAAATAGTGTTTAACTACATTTGATCTAAAAGTGTATGATAGGATTTTTAATAAAGCTAATGACACTTGTCAATTATATTTTTTTTAATAAATGTTATCAATAACTTATTTTCCACAAATTTGTCGCATATTTTTAACAAGTGTATGCTAATTTTATCAACTTAAAAAATGTCATCTATTACTAGTTTTGTTATTGATTAATTAATAGATTTCTGAAGAGAAACTATAGGAGAGTGCATCGAAATTATTATTGACATTTTAAGGAAGTGCACCTAAATCATGCCAAACATGGTCTTCTCCCCAAGAAGGGCACACCCTTTCCTGCAATTTTTTATTTTCCCTTTCTCTCTATTAAATGTTTATGGGCCAGGCAGGATCTGCATGTCAAATGCCATTTATTAGGCTCATCTTTATAGCATACCCGCTTCATGTCCATGTCATTTTCTTAAGTTTTCGATTTGAAATTGAGAGAATTTTAAGTGGGCATTAGTAGTACACAGAGATGAGAAATATTGGTCTCACATTCTAGTTATAATTTATTTGAAACACCCACAAAATATGACGAAGTAGAATAAAATTTCTTTGTATTTTCTTTTTTCATTAAGTGTAATTGAGATCGATATTAAACAGAAAATGTATTTCAAATAATTAATTGAAAGACAACAATTATATTGGTTTTTGGAACAAATTTAATGAGACTCAAAATCTTATAAACAATTATTTTGTTTTGTGTTATAAAAAAAATATTTGTGGTGTCTAATACTTATATAATTGTTGATATTATTAGTTGAGTTTGTATGTATTGGGATTAAAATTGAGGGTAGTGTCTGGCCTTAAACATTTGGTACAGTTCTTATGTTACAGAATTTTTGGTAAAATTATAGTTTTTTTTTATCAATCATAAAAAATAAAATAAATTGGAGTATTTTAGGAGTGTTCCAACCTTTATACAAAAATTATAAACCATAACGATGATGTTATGAACTAACATAAGTGGTAGTTTTATCTTCTAGGGACCATATTTGGTTCCCAAGGCAGTATCAATGATTAAATCTTGTATTTTTCTTTGTGTAAGCACAATGTTGTTGTTTGAGTGACACATTATTTGAGAAATTCACTTATAAAAATATAAAAATTTATAAAGAATGACAGGGCATAAAAAAAGACTAAGTACTCATGATCCTGAAATTTTATAGTGAGGTGTGATAAGAATGATAGACAATAGACAATGATATATTAGAATGAGGCTACGAGAGGTCGTAGAGACCTTGGAAAGACAAGTGGTGTAGATCTTCATCTTTGGCGTGCTTAGTAAGTGTAAGGAATTCACTGGTCACTCCCAAAGTGTTATAAGATTTTCCTTTATTATTAGGAATGTGAAAAAATCACATTATACCTATAGTGTGATCACCCTAATAGTGGTTCATTTAGTGGCATAAAACAATTAAACAAAATAGTATGGATAACAAGGAGAGGGTGAGTGAGGATTTGACCATACATGTCTTCATCTTTTAAGTAAAAAAACATACCCATCACCATCTCCCATATTTGACGAGTGTGAAATTTGTTCACATATTTCTTCCTATCAAGTAACAATTATACTATTCGGGCTCATACTTGTTCAATTTTTTCTTAAATAATTTTTCTTTCAAAGAAATCAATGCAAATAAAGCATGATATTATCAAGAATTTTATTCCAAAAAGACACATATTTATTTCTTTTCAATGTTAAATAGCAAAGAGTGTATGTTTGCATAAATTTAAAATAATATAAATTAAACTAAATATAGTTTAGTAATTTAAAATAGGGACAAATATGAAGATATGGACGGAGCGAATATATTCATACCTATTTTAATCCATGTACTCCATTTTAAAAGTTAGGCGTGACTCATTTATATTTATTCCCAATCAATTCGAGTATTCTTGGTCAACAATGGGACGAGTTCACACAATACCTAAAGTATGAATTTGATTGTCATCCCATCTATAAGGCTTAGTGATAGTATTTAGGGCCTAAAAAAGTATGGTGATTAAGTGAAATAAATAATTAGGAATTATGAATGATATATGCTAGTTAATCACATAGTGGTAATGTAAGTTCTACATATAGTTATGAGGTACAAGAGTTTCACTCTACAATCAATTTTTCCAGGTACTAACGATGTTGGCGGGAGTGTGACTTGAAGACTTCCAATGAATTTGGCAAAGGGAGGAGCAAGTGAGACTTATACATATTTTCTTCTTGTTCATATTCATATGTTTGTATAGATGACCCAAGCATATTATTGCTCTTTTGGAGCTCACATCAAATTACATTATTATTGTAGGTAACAACAATAATTGTCCCGTAGCAAAGGCCAGATGGACTAAGTCACAATCGAATCGTGACACTTGAGCTATTATCATCTTAAGTAGAAAATTATTTTCTATATATAAACTAATAATATTTAAATGACTACTTGCATAAAATATGAAAATAATTTATCTTAATAAATTAGACCGCTTATCTCATTATACTAAAAAGGAAAACATATATTTTATGTGATATTATGTATTTCATCTAGTCTTTATTTTCAGTACATGAGAGAAAGGAAACAGAATACTCCATACCAAACACAAACATGTGCACTCAAGTTAAATCTGATAACGTTGTATATCAAGATTCAAGGATTATAGTACCCAAAATTATAATGAAGATATGTTGAGAATATTTCTTTACTATGATAAAAATTTGAACTCTTGAATACTTATATATATACAAGAAAGATATATAAAAGAAATCTACAACTCATATATAGAATAACACTTATTATTCTATATTCTTTTATATTTTAGTATTTATATTGGTGGGAGAGAAAAATTGTTATATCATTCACTATGTAAAGAAATACCCTTATAAGAAAGTTTTATTATATATATATATATATATATATATATATATATATATATTTATATATTTTTTTATTTATATATTCTGTAAGAAAATTATTTATTAGGATTCATCTTTGTTTGTTTTTAGTTACAATGAAATCCTTAGTTTGTGATGAGGAGTGTCTCGCGTAATCTAATCCTTGTTTAATTAAAGTTGAACCATTTAAAAGTTTGTTAAAAAAACTAAATGTAGTTTAAACGTCAAGATAAACCAATATAAAGTATTTGTGTCCTTCTTTTTGTATAAAATGTTTATTATTAAATACTTAATATTCATGTGATAAAGTTATCAGTTCTGTTCAACTTCTTTTTTGGAGTTTGCTAATACTTCACCTAATTATCCTTGCATAGAGTTTTTAAAAATATTTCAGAAAAATAATTAAACACATTAGTTATTAGACCATCTACTTAGATTTGTTTTCCAACTAATTGTGCAAAATTTTTAAAAACTATATTCAACGTTATGTCCTTTCTAAAACTAACCTTATAGTAACTTGATATCGGATTTAGTTCACTAAGGTTACTTCTTTGCAAGTCTAAAGGAAAAATCCTACAAAACAAATGAAAACCGAAAGCCATTTTAAAGTTAAAATTTAAATATTTTTTAAAATAAAGTAGAAGTTGCAATGCAATTTTCTTTTTCTTTTTTTTAGTTTCAAAGTTTTTCTTAAGTTACTTGCTAATTATTATTTAAAACTTATGTCCATTTAAAATTAATTGTTTCATTAAATTACTTAAACATAAAAATGCGGTGTATAATAATTGATAAATAAGTATACACTTTAAGTATGTAATTGAGGATTCGATATTCTTAGGTTAAGATAAACACAAGAATATGTGTTAGGAGAGATCAACTCCTAATTTTGAAAATTTAGTTTTTATTTTCTCTTCATAAAAATATCTTTAAGCACAAAATAATTTAATTTTATAATTTTTTAAATTATTCTTAACTCCAAGTGTATTACGCAAAATAATCTATTTTTATTAAGTACTCACTATCAAAGTCTCACTCAACTATTTTTGTTTTAAATATAATAAAAGTAGTTTTTGAAACAATAATACAAGTTACTAATCAATTTTCATCGAATTTAAATGTTTTTTTTTCTGAGAGGTCTGAAATAGTAAAAATAATTTTATAAATAGAAACCATTTTTAATTTATTTTAAATACGTAGAAGCACGCCTATTTTTTCTACTCTTATACACAAAATTACATCTTCTAAAGTTGCTAATTTTCATCTAGTAAGAGCATTTCATTACGAAGGACATTTAAATTGGGAAGCATAATTATAGAATAAGTGTGAATTTTGAAAAAATAAATAAATGCAAATTGTGGAAACCTTTGTCGTTTTGTGATGGTTTTCCGTAAGGATTATGCTGTTTGATTAAAAGGGGCAGAGAACAGAAGAAAGTGATAAGCGACCATGTGATCGCACTTCATCACTCACAAATTGTGGACCCCACCTTCCCTCTTCACCACGCCATTCATTATCTTCAATTCCATTCCTCGTTCTCATCACCACACACGTGCTCAATCCCACACTCTTCTTCACACCACAAAATTAATGATTTCGTGTTTTAAATTCAATCATTCCAAATATAATATGTTATATTCAATTATTGATTCCCTCATAAGTGATAAAACTATTTTTCATTAAATCTCGACATCATAAATAAAATAGTTAAAATACTATAATAATTAGCGACATCCTAGTCCTTTTTATGAAAAAAGTTAATGTAATTAATTTCATTTCAAACAAGGAAGTACTAATGTAATTTGCTTTATGTGTTTACGTGTGAGGAATTCATGCGTTCAATTTTATAACCTTGATTATGGAAATTTGCAGTGGCAGTGTTGTCTTGTTAGTGTACTTAGATAGTGTACTTAGATCGATCGGTTAGAAGATTGGTTGGATTATAGTAATTAACGAGAATTGAATTCGAAACTGCCACGGAATATGATTATCCAAATCAATGATTTTCATTTGTCTTATTTAGCAGTTGTTTTGTCGGGTTTTGTTAAGATTGTTCCAATTGCTGTCCAATTCCAATTTTGCAACTAGTTTTCATGTCACAAAACAGTTACCTTAAAATGACAGCAACAAAGAGCGAACTCCATAGGATAATAGGAATCTAGCTTCATTACATTTTTTTATAATGTGCTAATTAATGGTAAGACCTAAAAAGAGAGATAGGGTTTAGGAATATTATATATATATA
>Ga0209489_103694_pt1 | contig 29384 bp, 9 predicted proteins | sample SiratrowhiteBW_FD_187527 | JGI IMG/M metagenome (GOLD analysis project Ga0209489, IMG submission 187527) | Root nodule microbial communities of legume samples collected from California, USA - Siratro white BW (SPAdes) (version 2) | ecosystem: Host-associated > Plants > Roots > Nodule | place: USA...
ATAAAAAAAAAAAAAAAACAAAACAGGAAATGGATTCACCTTGCACACTCGTTCTAAACACACTTAACTACCTACACACGAGAAGAAGTTAGAAAATTATGCTAATATATAATATCTCTAAAAGGATACATCCAACTTGTGAATCATATATTTTATTTTAATCCAACTTGTCTGCCTAAAATATAAGTTTTATATCAATATATATTAATTGAGATTGGATAAGAGGAGGGTTAACAAATCTTAAAAAATAACTTCTGAGTTGGCTAAGCTCACAAACATCATGTAATGTTTTAACATTGGAGTGTGATACGAAGAATGTTTACATTCTCATAAGACTATGCTAGATGTTTATGGAGTTTTACATTTAAGGAATACTTTTTTATTTGAAGAGATGCATTGGGTTTGGAAAGCAAATGCAAAGCATTTGAAAGGTGTAACTGAGAGAAGTGAGGGATGCTGATATGACAGAGATAAATATGGATTGAAAGAATGACGTGGTGTGAAGTGGTCGGTGGGGGCTCCTGCACCCAACACAGAAACCGCAGAAAGGGATGAGTTGAGGGATGGAGCCAAGACCTTGGGTACTGTATACATGCATTGGACACCTTTCCTTTGCCATCAACTTTTGTGGTTTATGGGCGAATCAAAGAATTCTTTTCTAATGCAGAGGCAGATTTTATGTTTATGTTCCTTCATATTCAAAATTAAAATACATCGTACCAGATAATAATTAAAACAAGAGTTTCACTTTACCATAAGATGCTAACATGGGTTGGTTTCTCGGTCAAATCAAGTGTTCTAATCCACTGTATTATACAGATTCACTCAATCTTATATATAAATCTACCGGATCATTAAGGGTTAGTATAAGTCCACTTTGTTATTTTTTTTAAATGATATATAACTAATTAAGTTTATAATATTTATTATGTATCTTTTTAAGTGTTTGATGTTCTGCAAAAATTTTATAATTATATATATATATATATATATATTATCAATGGGTTGTCTTAGACAAATGATCATTTTAATACTTAAAAGTATAATTTACTTTCAATTAGGTCTCTTAAATTATTAAAATTAATTTTTTTTTATAAAATAAATGTAATTTTCCTCTCACTTTAATCTTGTTGGTAATTTATTTAAAATTTTATAACAAATTAAATGTTTTTTTAATAACACATCTTAGACTCAATTTTCTTTGAGTTGTGTGTTTAGATAATAGTACATAATATGTTCTAAAATAGAGACAAGTTACTAAAAATAGGAATTTCAATTGAAAATTCGATATGTGTCATATAATTCTAAAGAGGAAAATATGGACTATTTATTTTTTAAGTGCAGAAGATTAATTTTATTTGGAGTTTGTGCGAAAAATGGATAGATGTGCAATCTCTGCATCATAATTTCGTCAAAGAACATTTTTTAGTATTCGGATTAGCTAAGGTTAGTAAGAAAGGTAACTGCGTGTGGAAAGTATCATGTTAATGTTAAGTATTTGGATATGAAAGCATATAAATGATATAATTTTCTAAAATAAGAAGTATGATATTATAGAACTATTTGCTATGGTCGAAATCAAATCTTCAAGCAATTTTAAGAAGGAAATCTAAGAATGTTAATTTTTTATACTCTAGTTGGTGGATTGAGCCAATATTTTGCATGAAAATATTAGTTGAACGGGTTAGAGTAAGAAATCTTATGCAGGAGTATCATTTATAGGAAAAAAATCTGGATTATGATTAGAATAAATAATAAAAGGATTTTGGATTCATATATTATTTATATGATTATGTTATAGGAAGGATGATCTTAAAAAGCGAATTTTAAGTCTAATTTAACCTTATAAAACTGATTTGTAAAGTGAAGTTTTATATTCACTTATAAACTATTGAAAGATTTTATTTCTAGACAATGTGAGATCTCCAACAGATGATGTTCTATTAATCAGGAGATAAAAAAATAAAAGAATTAAAGAATAAAAAAATACTAGAAGAGAATCACCAAAAATATTTTTAAGTGAAGAAATCTGCAATATATTACAAATGAAATACTGATATTCGTTGAAGTAGTATGACAAAATAAATACCGACAGTGTCAACATTTATTAAGTTATGCACTCCTATCTTTTTTATATTGCTATACAGAGAATTCAGACATATAATATATTTGTACAAAGAGAATATACTATATGAGATAGATATATGAAGATTCAACTTAGATTAATCTTAATATTATATTAATTTCTTTTAAATAAACTCTAAGTAACTAAGGGTCTATCACGATTAATGAAGACTTTTACTTAAATGTTGCACAATTGAGTTTGATAATATAATTATGTGGTCAACTTGTTGAATCTTTAGTTGATGCCTAAGTAAGGTGGAAAGTCCTATAGTGTATGTTAATCATGGCAAAGGAATATTAGAAAGTTGTGGGCACAATTAATTGGAAAATATGCAACACTATTGTAACTGTCTCGTGTAAAATTATACAGATTAAATGTAATTCACAAAAAGAGGTGTACAATGACCATAATTAGTGGGGAAGTAGGCAACATTAATTTACAAAGCAAAAACACTCACAACCTAAGAGGTGTAAAAGTTCCCATTCTTTTACAACTTTGAAAATGATAAGTAGGAATTGGTGATTTTAATTTTTGTATTGTATTATATAAATACGACATAACCATATCATATGTTTCAGACTTGTTTATTAAATGATGAATACTCCTTGTATCATATATTTACATCATTTTTATGTTGATAAAAAAGATTCTAATAAATATCTCTAAGAGTAATTTAATTATTTTTATTGTAAGAAGTCAAAGTTATTAAATAAATTTAAATATAATTCATAATCATATTAGTTAATTTAAGTTATATTTGAGGTCAGACCTAATACTTTTTAATTTATAAAAAATTATATAAATATTTCAACAAATAATATTGGCAGAAATATCTAATTGAAGTAAGCAAAACCAAAGTCCTCTAATGTAAGAATAAAATGTATATTGAAGTAAAATCTTGAACCCTTATATTGACTTAAGTGATTATTATTAAATGCACTTTAAGATGTGTATACAATGAGGTTTTCCGCTCTTGGGGTGTTTTGGTGGAGAATGAAGTGGTTGAGGTGCGTTTTATTTAAGGGGAAAATGTGAAAAGGAGAAAAGGATAAGAGGAGGCCGCATAATAAGATAGGTAGCAGGGTTGCTCTTTGCATAAATCTCAATCAGAAGAGAGAAGGGAAAGTTATGGCTTTTTGTTTAAGAGAGCGTAGGAAGCTAATGATTAATGGGGAAGATAGTGATGAAGCTAAATTACAAAACAAACAAAAGGAGTCAACTAGTGAGAGCAAAATAAAAAGAACTAAGCAATGGTTCAGTGGACCATTATGGCCACATTACCATAGTCAAAGCCTTTATCAATGAATGTTGCTGAAGAATATATATTTTTTAACAAAATAATATGGATGTGGTTCTTGAAAGCAAACTTTGGTTGAGATGGTGGACATTTTAAGTTCGTCTATGTTAACCAAACCCAACCCACTTTATCAAAAAACGATTTCCATGATGTTTTTCTTAAAAAAAAAAAAAAAAAACAGCATAATCTTGCATGTCAGAAAACAAAAATATCATGAAATTGTAAGTTTCTTCTGTTAAAAGTCTCCCAACAAAGATTAATGGAAATTCATGGCACATGGTTGATGTCTAACTTGGTTTCTTTCCCTTCTTTCAGAGATAAGTGTCTAACTGTTGTTGGTAGTGGTGGAATTGAAGGATTGAAAACAATTATTTTTCCACACTCAACTAGAAACTCTTCTTCAAACCATCTTCTTTGTGCCCCTTCACTTTATTCTTTCATGGATTACTTTTTCATTTACTTTTTATAATCAATGTTTTCCTCTAAATTTAAAAACATTATTAATCCCTATATATGTAATCTATTTTAATATTTATACATGTTGTTTTAAATTTTTCGTTTAAAATAGATTGAAAATGTATTGTATAAATATTAGAGGAAGATATATTTAAATATAAAACTAAAAAAGGAAAGTTTTTTATTTATTTCTAAAGAGTAAGTATTAATTTTTTTAATGTGTTAAGTAAAAATGAAGTTGGAATGACTGATTATTTAATTTCAATACTTTTTATATTTATTTTAGCTTTTTCAAAATTATCTTTAATAATAATTATTTCAATAGTTATCTTTTGTTATTACAGGTAATAAAATGAGTTATTAATTAAAACATTATTTGTAAGACGTAATCATTTAAGTTGTAATATTATTGTAAATTTACATTTTTCAAATAATTTAATAAAGAATAATTTTTAAATTTTTTTATTTTAATTTTTAATTTACCGAAAGTCAAGATACCATTTTCTCCTGTTATTTCTCTTTGAATAATTGAGTTGAGGAGTTAAACATGCTAAACCAAAACATACTAACATAATTAAAAAAATTTTAAATATTACCGTATCCAACGAAATTAGTATCACCATAACCTAACTCACTTTTCACCCTTATTTGCCATCATTACTAAGTACAACCGTTAGTACCAACACCATAAATACAATAACTAACGTTGTTACTTTCAACTGTCTCTACTATACAAACTAATTTTTAAAAGTATAAATCACCTTTAAGTTAAAAATTATTTATAAAATCTAGTGTGGTTTAAAATATAAAAAAAAAGGTACACTTCAAAATCATCCAGAATCCTCAAATTAGCACCATGAAACTTTAATTATTTCTAAAATAGAATACAGACCCCTGAGAAATATTTTATCGAGCACTATTCCACTATATTATCCATTGATATTTTTTTTTTCTTTGAACTATCATACTTTTCAAAAAACGCAATATGCAAAACGTTTCAAATTAACATTTATCAAGCTCTTAACTAGATAATGCCATATGGGATCATGGGATAGTTAATTAAGATCATAGTAACATGCATGATGATACTTATAAATTGTCTATATTAATTAAGTTTTCCACTTATGATTACTTTTGTCCTATTAAGAATTTAAAAATATTTGGAATCTTAACTACGGCGTGCACAACTGGGTGTAGATTGTCAAGGGAAAATATTCTTTTACCAGCTTGTATCACTAAACGAATTATGCTTATTTTAGAATTGCAGGCCTTATTATAATATGTCATTTTTCTGTTTATTTGGGCATTGTTATCCATGATGTAGCTTAAGGTAGAGAGACATTAAGGAACAACAAATCTTGCTAACCAAATACTTGCCCTTTTTCAACTCACTAAATCTCAATCATTTGGATTCAATAAGTACACATCTCTTTGTTTTAAGTGTTGTTTAAAGTCCTTTATGAATAACTTCTGATTCTAATGACATACTAAAGTTATCATTAAAATTTGGAGTAATTATACAACTTAACAAAACATCTTTACACACCCCACTAAAATTTAACAAGTCATAAACTTTAAGAAATTAATTAGAATTAAAAGGACTGCTTTTATGCTTTTCCAATAAACTTTTCTTTATTATTCTCCACTCGTGTCTTCTTATTTCGAGGATTTCATTCTTGTTGCTACTAAAATTTTGAGAAGTTATCCATTTTTAAAAAATAAGTAAAATTACACTGATAGCTTCAAAGTGTGTTTTTTTTCATATCATTTTCGACCTGCATATGTTTTTTTTTTTTAATATCTCTCCTATTTCCATATATTTTACCACAACCTTACATTACATTCTAATGTATTTGCTTTGTCCATTAATTATCATCTTGGATATCTTCATTGCAGTGAAATTCAATCACGAAGAAAATAAATATAAAATAAATAAACATACATAAAAAATTGAAAAAAATAAAAAATTAAAAGAAACCCGATGATAAAAATAATAATAAGATTTCTTTCTATTTCTTTTATTATGATTTTATAACGATAGATTGTTATAGAATAAGAAAAGAGACAATTAAAAAAAAATTTAGGACGAGAACATACTCAAATTAGGAAGATGGAGAATAGAGAATGATATAAGGCAGAAAGTTTCCCACACAAGAGCAGTCGTTTTAACTTTAATTAGTTTTTTAAAGTTTATTGCTTATGAAAATTTGTCATTCTGGCTCACTCCATAGTTCAAATCCATGCATTGCATCTTTTCTACAAAGAAAGAAAAGAGTTTTCTATTCAAATTTAAAGTTTGCTCTGTTAGCTACTGATTAATGAAACTTTATGTTGGACATAACGCAAGTTTATGACATATCTAAATATTACTTTTTACCACATTGGCTGAATTATGTTTTTTTTTCTTCAATTTTTGGCTTATGTTCATCAAAAAGTTACTCCATTTATTTTGGTAAAAAATAAATTTAATTAACGTTAACGGAATTCTTTTTAATAAATATTTAAAATAATATTAACAGATATTTTAAAAAAAATTTAAACTATAGTGATAGAAAATATCATTTACGTTAATGATAAAAAATCATTATAAAATTTGATAAAAAATAATAATGTCAGACATTAATAAAAAGAATATAATTCACATTCATCGAAAAAAAATCTCTTTAATATTGATTGAGAAAATCATACCTAAAATATTAAACACAAACTAAAATTTATCTATAATAATAATAAAATTAATTCTAACAATTTAAATAAACAATATAACTGTTATTATTATCAATAAAAATTTTAATGCTCATAAAAAAATAATTATTCAAAAATGTTTTAATTTTAAGTTAGTTAATTTAATTACTCTTAACCAAAATGGACTTGAGAATATAATGTAAAAGGAAAACATAAAAATTTAAAAATATAAAAATTTTAAATTCTTACTTTTTTTATAAAAAAATAAAATTTTATAATTTTTACTAATCCAATTTATTTTTTTTTAAATTCTTTACTCAAACAATATTTTATTGGAAATCATTTTAAACTCTCAATACAAATAAATTAATCTTGTTAAATTCCTATTTAAACCCACTCTTTATAATCTTTGAACTATAAATAAGAACTCTCCATGAATTACTAGCACAGCCAAGTCTACCATTCCGGAATACTCTTCATCTTTTCTTCCCTATAACCAAACAATATCTTAAAATTGTAACCATTAATAAAGTGATCATAGCAGCAAACTCTGTTCATGAACTGTGGAACAGGAGCCGCAGACAGACTTTCTCGGTCGACTTTCGTTGTGGATTCTATAATGAATTTTGTCTCGGTTCTACCTTTTGTTTTGTTGCATGGCTGTTTTGGCGGGTAATACCAGTCATATTTGATTTTGTAATACTAAATTAATTTGTGGACAATCTTTCCTCTACCATAACAATCCACTTCAAAAATTAAAAAAAAATGTTTGGAATCATAACAACATGCATAAGGAAATTTGTTAATCTTTCATGCATAAAGAATGTAAAAAGACAATGATATTCTTTGACCAAGATATGGGTTAATTTTATGCTTCTATATTTATGATGATTAATTTATGTAATTGCACACACCCCACATCCATAAAAGAAAACCTCATCCTTATTTGGTCGTGTTTGCTTTTGTTAGCTCACTTGTTTGGTCAAAGTGCATGTTACCATAACCAAAAAAAATAAAAAATGAAAACATTAATTTCAAATAAGGCTTATGCGTACCAAGTCACGAACCATGTGAGGTGTTAATTGAAAAATCAGAAACTGGCTACGCCATGTGGTGGTTACTTGATTTTGTTTACAAATTTGGGAAAGTTAATAATTTAGTAGAACTTTTTGTCCAATGACATGCCATGTGTTAAAGAAAAGAATAAAACTAAATGAAGCTCGAAAACCATAGACATCCAAGAAAATAATGACTTCAAAATAGACAAACATTGGATTCATTCTAATTTATAACCTATGCAGTTACTTCATTTTATCAGAGAATTTTATACTAAATATCGTACCCTATTCATTTCCATTAATAAAAGGCATGCCTACCGTGTAACCAAAACGATCAAAGTGAACACGAGTTTATTTTGTATATATACCCATTTGTAAATTTGCTTAAAGTTGAAGATATTCCTAATTATAATTATTTTTTTCTCTTAACTTAACACAGCATTTTTTTTTCAAAAATAAGAATGTGAAGGAAATAATGAATATCAACATACTTTATATTTTAAATAAAAATAATATCTTAACATTGTGATATAATTCATGTTAATTAATTTATTTTTATTGAGAAAAATTGATAGGAAAAATATTAGGATGATTAAACAAAAATAAGACATAACTCAGAATTGATGTCATATTTAATTTAAAATCTTAAATTTTAAGATACTAGATTGATAAGTTTTTATATATATATATATATATATATATATATATATTGTTCAACTTTTTTACTTTTAGCTAATGTAAGATTAAACTCACATTTAAATTCCTACCAATATTCATTTACATTAAAATAAAAATGACTTAAAAAGCAAAAGAAAAAAAATACAAGTGGTAAGTATATTTCCATAGTAAATATATTTCCTTATAAGGATAAATGTTATTCATACAGTGTCTTACGATCTTTCACCCTTTTCATCTCAAATAATCGTATCCAAACCAATACTTAAACCTTCATTCCATCACTCACACCACAGTAGTAAAATACCAATGAAATGTTGTGATCAAAATCTTAATTTACGTCCATTTTTTATTCAAGAAAATGAACTGAAATTTGAAAAACCAACCTCGAAGATAGCAAAATTACATGCAACAATCTCCTTGGAATAGGGTACATTACACTTTGTTGATGGCTTGATGATGTCGTCAATTTTGTCCTCCACGATAAGGTTAGCTTGTTTTCCTAATTCACATGCCACAAATATGTTTATGCAACGAACTTAGACCAATAATTCATGAGAACAGTGCAAAGTGCTCTGCTTCAACCATTTCCAAGTTGCCAAAATCATTTTCTACTATCCCCTTACTACACCAATACTTCATTTCTATTCAAAGTATTAGTTTCTTTATCCAACATAGTACTGGTTTTTATACCTTCCTAGACCATCCAAGGGACACCAAAAGTTGAACTAGGGAACATTTCTCATATTAACAGTTCTTTCTGTAAACTTCATTTACACACACACACTTTGAACAATAACTTCAAGAATAAAAAGCAATTTGGTCAGTTTTCAATGTGCCTCCGTTGTGCGTTGAAGAGCCATGACTAATGAAACACCATATATAAAAGAAGAGAAGCATTAGGGTCTCGTATGATTCTACTGCCATGCTTGTCCAATGACATTCATTCATCCTAAAAATCCATAATGAATTCTGCAACACAAATGAAGAAACCCTAAGAGCTTAATTTAAACTACTTTGTCTAGCATTTCTGCATTTTGACTCCATCCTTAAAACACTCCTTCCACCAACACGTGTAAAAATGGTTCTAGGAAACTCCAATATTTGTACTGCTATCTAGAAAATTGTAGGCTAAAACATTTGATACCAACCTTTTAGAACCATTGATTTTTGGATCATTTAACTACATAAGGTTTGTTTGGCACATTAAATAGCACTGAATTCATTAACTGATTGCATTTAAAAGTATTGTTTGTTTTCTTCATTAATGCTCTGACTTTCAGAGTTTGTCCTTAAAAGACAATATGCTTAACTTGAGAGAACAAGGTATTGATTTAATCTTCAATATCCCATTAGAAAAAAAAATTAAATTCAAGAAAGATGAAATGAAGGTAACACACTTGGTTTGGAATAAAAATATCTTGCACACTTGACCAATTCAAAATTAAGAGGTAAATATTGTTTTTATCTTTTCACATTCAGCCTCCTTTTCTACAATGTAAACAATTTTTATTTTTTCCAGCATGAGTGAAAATATATTAGAATGATTTGGACAAATTTTCCGTCACGCTACCGAACACATCTTTTGCTATCTAGGGAACGTGCATGCCATTATGAATTAAGGATGAGAGTTACATGACATGTAAAAACATTGTTTGTGAAATGGGGAACAAGGACTCTTTCACTAAATTTCATGGGGAACTTTGATAAGCTTTGTTGTTCCATTAGGTGCGTGACCAGTCAAACATAAACAAATGCATGCAGCTGCGCAAGTCCATCATCAAAATGTTACATATTAGGTCCATGAATCCACATGAAAAACTGAAAACTGTCAATTAGAAAATTAATTATTCCACAGGCATCACGAATCATGTGGTGGGTATTTGTTTTGTCTTATTTTGCATAGGTTCCGTAATTCATAATTTGTCCTATTGTTTTATCCAACAACCAAATACTGCATACACTTTTGATACAATCCTTCTATAATCACTTTGGTTTGCTCTTTTATATATTTTTCATAATGAACAAAATCTGACTAGATAGATAGCAATCAGAAAAGTAGTGGTTGGGGCACCGATGTCTCTAAAAAAATGTTATTAAGATGCTTCCTTAATGTAAATTGAAAAGGGATAGAAGGACAACCAAAATAAAACAAATTTTGAGTATGTGATATATGTTATTTTGGTCTATATTAATGCTCTAATAATGATTAGATGTTATAATGATGATAGGACAAAATTATGATAACAGATCGAATCCCCTTAATCATGCATAGACATATCTCAAGTTAATAATAAGGGAAAAGTGATAAGTTGAGAATGCATGCTATCTTGTTTCTGGGTCAGGGCACCTAGCTTGTTGCCACAAGAACATGTTAAGTTTTATGTTGTCCTTTGATCTTCAATTCAGTGAATTTAGAGAAATACTCGTAAATTTTATGTTTCATTGTCTAGCTTAGGGAAGCCATGTTCACTAGTTCCGATATGCTAACATGTTTAGAGACTTTCATCCCAAATTGTTGATGAAAGTAACAACATATGATTATTAAGAAATTGAACCAAAGGTTCAATGTTGCGTTAAAGTAAAAATATACTAAAGCATTTTCTTAGTAAACGTTTTCTTCCTATTCATAAACGGATTTTGTAAATCCCCATTTGAAAGAATATTATGTTGTCTTCTCTCTTTTTTATTTTAAAGTCTCCATCGTGGGTTTTCTTTCATTACTCAATAAATGTGCAGAACCAGCTGATTCTATAATTCTATTCTGATTAATTTTATACTGCCGGTCAAATATCACATGCCTCCATGAAAATAGCAGAACACCATTATTGAAATTGTAGCATTGACTAATCACTTTGATCTGATGTGAAAAATGAAAATGTCAGAAGTTGTTTTTGGGTGTATACCATTGATTTTGAATTATTTGAGTGTTCAAATTATCACCTTACTTGTTCACATTGCATAAAGTAATAACCTTCCAAAATAGTAGTAGTGATGAGGGGTCTAAGTAAACCCGAATAGTAGGGAAGAACACAAAGCGTAGCCCAAACTAAGATCGGCCCAATATATTAGTGAAGTAAAAAGAAGATGTTGAAAACTTGCCCCCGGAAATATACTAAAAGACTGTTTTACCCTTTATTGAATAGGGTGATGAAAAGGGTGAGGTGAAAAAAGGAAAAAAAAAATTAGAGTGAAAAAATGAGTAGATTATGTTTATATATATGAAAGTACTAGTAAAAAAGGTTTTTAGGGTTTTTCTTACAATGTCTAAATTACCCTTGTTTTTTTTATATAAAATTGAACATGCTATGCAAACAATGGTAAAACTTGGTGGGAAAAATATATTCAAAGCTACAATTTTTACAAAAGTAGCCCAGGGATTGCATGCCAAAAAAAAAAAAAGTTTTTAATCCTCCATTCCATCTACAATAAAACACGGAAGGAAACGAAGTCCTAGTGATTTAGTATGCTTTATTATTAAATATGAATTTACTATGCTTTTGATACAATAATTTTCTTTTATTTTTTCTTCTGCAGATCACGAGTATATGATATAGTAGACAAATATTTTTACTAAATTTTAAATTAGCAGGACCTTTACTAAAAATCTTCACATTGGAGACTAAAATTGTATGACCTAAGAAGATATGGTTAATTACAATGTGAGTACCTAAATTAATTATGTTCTGTCTTAGTCATAAATTTTTTAGTCTTTTCCGTCACTCGAGAACTTTAGATTTGTTCCATTATCATATCTATGATGATCAAAGACTTTGACCACATGTGAAAAGAATCATCTTTGATCTCCATGTTCTTTTCCATTCTCTGTTTTCCTTTTGCATTTTCATGCGTGATAATTGATTCTTCTGATAGATTATAAGTATAATTAATTATTGTTCAGTAACTCATTTTCATAAAGAATAAAGATTTTATAAGTTTCATATACGAAACATATTTATTTATTTAATTATTATTATTATTATTATTATTATTATTATTATTATTATTGCGCCGTTTATAACTTTTATAACTAAAAATATGTCTTATTATTAGTTTTCTGTTTTCTCGGTATATTTTGCTGTATTTTATTATTTTTTTGTTTTGTAGCTTTTTAATATCGATTTTTTTTCATTATGTAAACTAGATGGGGAAATTGTTTATATAGTGTTATAAATGATAATCCATTTTGGTTAGGAGTCGTTTTCTTTTTCAGGTTTCAAAAGTCAAAAAGCTTCACAATTGAATTTAATGTTATAACCAGTTTCGAATAGTTGTATAGTATATGAATTCTTTCAGTAATTTAGTTTTATTATTTATAACTTTATTTCTTTTTATTTCATTCCATAATTTTATATTTTAATATCAGTTGTTCAAAATACAAGTAATTGTTTAAGCTATACACATCTTCGTTTGAACAAAATATAATGGTGAATGTAATGATTAAATATTGTTTGAGTCTCATTTGGACGATAAGATATTATTATAGGGATACTTAACCTAAAAGCTACTCCAAATAGCTAAAACAACGAATTTTCTTTCACTCTCAACTTCATATACTTTCCATTGTTTTAGTATACACAAAAAATATCAAACATACTTACATATCACTAAAAACATTACATCCAACTTTTCACATAATCATACTATCTCAAAATCATCACATTTTAATATTAACTTTTCTTATATGGATTGAAATGTAAATCATCTAATAATTTCTACAATTTTTTCCACAATTCAAACAATCCAAATAAATTTTATTGACATCTTCTTTCTTGAATCCTCCACTTAAATGAAGAAGAAAAACAATGACACTCAAGTATAGTTGATTATACTTATCAAATCTAAATTTTAATTAATTTAATATAAATTTATAATTCTCAAGCTCGTCAAAATTTCAATATGACAACAATTCCACAATTAGAAAATGGTTTTATTATGGAGATAAAGTATTAAGTTTCATTTCTTATTCACTTAAAATTTATTACTAAAATAATATTAAGTGTGAGGATCTTAAAAGAAAAAATGTAAAGGAAATCTAATATCAACCAGTAATGAATATTCCATGTAAGAGATTAGCACAAACTCAAATCCAAAATTTTAAAAGTAATGAGTTTATAATTTTTTTCTTTTATATACTGTTCATCTTATTATCATAAAGAGAATCTTAACACGGGATCTTAATTTTTTTTTCTTAATCAATTTCACTTTTTGAAAATTGAGATTTAATAATTTGAGATTTAAGTAAAAAATAATAATTGGCAGAAAGACTAAATTTTATTAATTTATAAAATAGTAAAGGTAAACTTGTTACATATTAAAAAATGTTTCTAGTATAAAGAATAGAAATTATTTTTAAGTAATTTTAAAAATAGAAATTAGTTTATAAACGTTCAGTTGTAAGAAGAGTTTAACAATTAGCACCAGTATAAAATTATTTTAAACTATCATATATTGAACTACAAGCCTCCATTTGCATGACTGTTAAAAGTAAACATACCCAAAGTTACTTACAAAAGATTTTATTTTAATTGTTTAAAATTTAAAACTAAATTAACAGAGTTGCACCTTTTCCGCAAACTTTTACAAATAAATTACTAAGTTGTTTTATATTACTTTTTCTCTGCCACTTTTTCTTCCTTTTAAGAACCTTTTGTTAATATGGTACATGGTCTTTCCTTTCTTTCTTAAAATCTTCTCCTTGATTATACGTCAAGAAATTTAAATTATCCACGCATTTTAAAGCAAACGCAAGAATCCTCGTTGCTCCAAACAACCTTTTACTGGCCTGTCATGTCAAACAACTTTTTACTTTAGAAAATTATTGCCATAAGAAAGAAAGAAAAAAAAGCACCCTGTGACGGTCCTCTTCTCTATCATTATCACATGCATGCCACAACTCAAAGTGACACTGTAAATGACCGAAGTGCTCTTCCAGAATGCTCAGCTTAGAGTCTCCAATTTCAGTGTAGTGGCACTCCACCCTTCATCACTCTTTATTTGTTAGAAAACATTTTTTCAGCTTCCACAGTGAGATTGTTGTTCTCCTTATGTGTAGCATCTACACTCAACTCTTAAATTCCAATCTCTCCATTTTGGTTTCTTCTGCCCATTTTCGTCTCTATATCATATATTGTTAACTCATCAATTACTTTTACAAGTGACTCCACATTGTGGATTCACTTAACTCTACTCATTGGGTTCCATTGATCTGTAAATGTCACGTTTAGACACATTTACTGTTATAAAGATACACAATTTGTTTTTAATCACTTCAGATCACACACACCACCTTTCATGATTAAATTGAGGCTCCACTAAATTATGAAAATCTTTTACTTTTTTTATACTTTAAAATTGGTATATCCACACAAAATTTATTAAATTATTGTAATTTAAATCTAACTTAAGCTCACTAAATCAGTTAGTAAAATAAATTGACGTTACTCTTTACTTATATATTAATATATATATATATTTATTTATTTATTGAAATTTGATTCTATTTCAATAACTTATTTTAGATTTCTATATTTTAGAGGTATTATAATGTGTGTTGGAACTATTTGAAAAAAAATGTTAGTCATGAAATTCTGGTATAATACACTATGTTAGAATATTTGATTTTGAAATGAAATGTGATTTTAATTTGTAACGTTATCTAGTAGTGATAATAATTTTTTTTGTATAGTTTAATAGAATGACTGATTTTATGTTAATTGAATTTGTGAGATTAGTGGATATTTGAATGCTTAGTAAATAACTAATGTCTTAATGTGAGATATATCCTTACATGTTTTGATGTTATGAATTGAATGAGGTATGCTATTATAAATGATGAAAATTAAGACCATATATTTGAAACAATATATGAGTTGTTTTGACATTCATGTTTTAACAGAGATGTCAAGATTTATTAATAATCTAAGTTACATAGAATACAATATCAGGTAGTGAGAAGTTGATGAGGGGGTTCGTAAACATTGAGGCTCACTTGTAGATACTCAATTTTGGATGTGTGGGCGTATAAGTAATTACCCTGACCCTTACTTTTAGACTTTTTTAGTAATCTAAGTCTTGTGTATTGGGTTAAATGTTAGTATCTAGTAGTAGCCATTTTAATACAAGTCTTCTGGAGAACGATAAGTTCATATGTAGGTTTTATGTATGGTAAAAGAATTCATGTGTGAAGTTTGTAATAGAGATTGGTACTTAATATTGAAATTGCAAGTTTGATATGTACTATTATACTTTCCAATTTAAGGGTACTTTGTCTCTATCTTATAGTAAGGATAGTTATTTTTAATAAGTACTTTATGTTGACATGTTTATATATTATTAGCTTACCATGTATCTTTGAACTGCAATGATGGTACCATGTACTTGAACACATAGTGAAGCTGAAGTTAAAGCATCTGAGAAATTATGCGAGTTCTTGAAGTTTAAATATTCTAATTTAAGAATTTTGAGTTTTATATATATAAGAAAAGATTATATATATATATATATATATATATATATATATATATATATATATATATATATATATCTTATTTTAAAGTTTTATACACATAAGAAGAATAATGTACTTATATTCAGAGTGATTAATTTATCTATAGAGTTCTCTAAATAAAACTTGTATAATTTAAACAGAGAACTGATAATTCAAACTACAATATATTAATTAACTATGTAGTACAGTTGCTTTAAGAAAAAAGAAAATAATTCTTTGGAATAGATAGATACTTATAATAGCTATATCATCCATCTCATCATGTAAAGAGAGAAAACAATATATTGAGTAGTAAAACATGATTATTAAGAGAAGTGTATATAAATTTATGTTAAAAAATAGAAAAATATCATATGATTGGACCATAATTAAACTCTTTAACATGTATAATATTATCATCGTATCTCATGATAGATTTCTATGTTGTAAGTAATGATTTTTTTCACTAAAATAGTGTGATTTCTCTTCATTATTATCAGAATAATTTTTTTTTTTGCGTAAATCTTATCTTGTTAGCACGATTTTGTTTGAAAGAAGTTTTATTGGTGTAGGATGACTTTAGTTTGAATCAGGTCGTACACTAGGATTATGAACCACTTTAGTTCAAAATTTTGATAAAAAAAATTATACATTGTAAGTGTGAGTTTAATTAAAAACTTGATTAGGATAATTGAAGTAGTATAAAAAAAACACTACTTTAGTATAAAATAAAAACAACTGAAATCGTATATGGTTGTAACCTACCAACTTTAGTTATTTTTATTTTACGCTGAAGTCGGCGTCATGCATGATTTTTTCAGTAGTTAATTTTCAGTTATTCATTGTTAACAATTTCTTTTTTTCAAAATCTTGAATCAAAATCGTCCATGATACGAAGTCAATGTAAAGTTATTTTACTCCAATACAACTTCTTCTAAAGAAAGTTGTGTCAACAAAGTATAACTTATCCAAAATCATAAATAAAAAATCTTCTACCCGTTATAATAATATAGAAGAAATTGTTCCATTTTTTTTTTTTTTCAAAAACCGGAGTAATCCCATTTCACTTCATTCGGCGTGACACTTATTCTAGATAATTATATATATATGAAAAGACACATCAAACATAACCCAGAAATTTCGCTGAGCAAAACAACCTACTATACACAGATATGTCTACATTAATTATGCACACAATACATCAGATACTAATTTGCATTGCATCTTAGCTTACTCTAAGTGGAAAACTTCAATGTCCGGCCCCTACTCATCATATTCCCTTATTTTAGCTACTTTTACTTGTATGTGTTTATGTACACGCCATCTCTAACTTCATTCAAGAAATGTTCATGTGTGTGTAAAAAATGGGGTTGAAAATAAAACAATAATTGTTGATGTTGCTCTTGCATATATGAATGATGAAATTAGTTGGTAAGCACCACTTAATCATGACTGTGAACAAGTTAATGCTAAGAGAATGTAGCAAGTACCCAAATGCAGACAGCAATATAAGAAACGCACGCAAATGCTAAGTTTGCTATAATTATGTAAACAAAGAGATTCAATGTCTTTTATTAAATTTATATAATTGGCAAGGTTAGAAATAGCTTGGCAGCTTGAATTTTATTACGTTCTGACTTATAGTAGTGCAAGTTACTAACATGTTAACAGAGGTTTTAACTTTTATTCATGATACAAAATATAGTATTATCCAGCACAATGTAAGAAAATCTATATACTGGGTGTAAAGATGGTAAATGTAATTGTACAGTATGAATTAGCTGGGTAGCCATAAGAAAACAAAGTTCCAAAATAAGAGAGTAACATTTTGTGGTTGGAAATAGTATCTTGAAGGTTGTGGAGGTTAGGGTGAAGCACCCGTTTATCCACATGTAAGTTTGTGGCTATGGGAAGTGATTTACGTGTTTGTAAGATTGAGCCATTGTACAAGCAGGATAGTCTCTGTGAGTCAGCTCAGGCTGGCTACTACATCAGTGTGAATTATGTAGTGAAGAATTTTTAGGTTGTCGTGTTCATCCCAAACAAATCAAATCCATCCCATCAGAACGAGGATGAAAGCTTGGATTTTAATAAACTTGTGGGAATCTGAGTAGTGTGGTACTACTAGTGTTGAGTTAATAGACACTAACTCTGCCTCCTCCTAGTGTGGGGCTGTTGTCCTTGAGGTAAAGGACCCTCCACCTCTTACATGCAAAAAAAATATTACGTGATACGTGATATGTAATTCAATTTAATCTTCAGATTCTTTATATGCATCAGTGTTCAAGTTTTACAGATAGATAAAGCATGATTAAAAGAAAAAAAAAATAACTCAACCTATATATTAGTTAGGTTCTTTTGCAATCTTTTATATATGACATAAAAATTGATCAAAAGTTTAATCAGCACGATAAGACCATGTAATAGTTTTCCTCTGTGTGTGTGTCCACAAGTCCTAGGAGTAATTAATTGAGTGGGAAGAAGATCTCTCGTTGGAATTTATGAGTGTGAACCAGAAAAACCGGGGGAGGGTGTGAAAGTGAGTGGATATTTATGGTTAGAAAGTGACTGCGGATGATCACATGCATGAAGTGCATATGAGATGATGGTGATGATGATGACATGCAATGCAACGAAACGCAAAATATATGATTGTAGTTGCTTCTTCTTCTGATATTTGTTTAGATTCATAATTCAAGTGGTGACCAAATGGGAGAGTGGTGATGGTTGATGGGTGATGGGTGGTGATGATGAGAGTTGATTTGACCATTTCCCAGTGGCAGTAAAATTGCACTGCGATTTGAATCTAAGAAAATGTCTTATTATTTTGTCTGCTGCGGTTCCCTAGTGTTCTATTCTGATAGAGTATGTGTGTATGCATATATGCATATGATCTTGGACGTAAAGTCACAAGTGGGACCAGGTTAAGGAGGGAACAATCAACAACGTAAGAAAAATGTGGCAGAAAAAGTGAATTGGCCAAAAACTGAAGACGTTTCCTCTGGCTTTCACAAGTTTTTTACAGCAAAAGAACACGGAATGAAAGACTAGCATTCCTCATTCATCTTTCGCAGGTGGCAAAAATATAAGCCATTGTACCAAAAGAATAATTTACATTTTTTAAGAACATGACCCCACCACAGAGCTTGTAACTTTCTCTAGTAACGTAGCCTGTGGTCCCAGGAATCTTGTCAATATACTCCAATTACAACAAACAACCATTAATAACTTACCTAAATATCATCCTCTTGAATCAACCATGGAGGCAGAAAAATTAATGAAATAGTGCACCATTAAATTCTGCTCTCTCAGCACAGATTGAAACTTTATCTACGTGGATGTAAAATGTTATTAACAAGCTAACCTACATGACCAGAATATACAAAGCATCTATAATACTTGATGTACAACCACAACTACTTAGTATTTTGTTTATTAGCACCTTATTTAATTTTGATTTCAACCCACATTTTTTCCTGCTATCACTAGACAATTGACAAAAAGAATAAGATTTCACCAGATTACGATCACTTGGGGAAAGAGGTTGGATGCAAAATTGAAAATAACTATACTATTCAACAGCAAAAAATAATGAGAGGAGGGCCCGAGCGGTAGAGGTTCCTTGATTGAACTGTTGAAGAAGACCAAAGAATAGACCTGTGTAAAAGAGGTCAAGAAACAAAAAATGAAGACTAGAATACAAAATTTCATTCTATGCACTTTTCATAAAATGATGTCACCAGCATTCTTTTTAATTTAGACAACAGTTTTAGTTTTCCATGTGCATTCGATTCAGGTTTTCAAAATAATTAAGTTAAAAAGAATATGGAATTTTATTAAAATCAAAATTTATTTTTCATTGATTATTATTAAATTAGCTGTTTCTTTTTTTAAAAAAATTATTTTTGTGATATATATATATATATATATATATATATATATATATATATATATATATATATATATACACACATATAATATAAAAATATTTTACAGTATGTTATTTAATCATAACATATAAGTAAGTTTGTTTATTTTATAATAATTTCAAATTATCTATTATTAATTAAAATTATCATATTAACAATATGATTCAAACTTAATTTGTTGGCATCTATTAAATTAATGCAATATAAAATTTATTTAATATAATATTTTTTATTTTTATTTCTAGCAAAACAAGGTTAATTTTTATATATCATTTGAATAATAAAATGTTTTTTTTTCTTATTCTTTGTACAAGGCCAAACAAAGGTTAAAATACTGGGAAAAAGATGTCAACATAGTTTATCTGTATATGATTAGTTTAAGACTCTAAGTAGACATGATGAGTGCATACTCACGCACCCTTGTTACAAAAATGGCGAACAATAAATAATCCATTTGTCACCGAGTAGATTTCCTTAATTATAGTTTATCAATCTATAAATTGTTGATTAGCGCATTGCCACTGCTGAATCGTATATTCTTTTCAAGATATGCCTTTCACATAACTATTAAACCGTGGCTATTGGTTAGAGATATACATCCATTTATCTTAAAATTTTCCTAATCATTATTCATTTACCTGTACGCATGTTAAACCTACAGCTAAAACCTATACAAATTACTCATATATTTACATCACTCACTAATTGACAACTTAATTAATAAAGACCGCTAACTATATCGCTTCATATTCTTCATAAGTTTCCTTAAATACTAGGAGTTAGATAAAAATATTACAAAATGAAATGCAAAAGGTTGATTTTAAAAAAAATTAAAAAGCATAAAAATATTTTTAAATAATTTAATTGTTGATACAGTCGTTTTAACCAATTTAAATCAACATTAACTATTTTTAGCAAATAAATATTTATTCTACATAATACTAATAAAATTCTCTTGATATTGCACGCTAATATAATCGTTTTAACTAATTCTAACGTAATGATTATTTTTAATTTTTTAATAAATAAAATATTTATATTAATGTTAAACTACTTAACCCGTATTAGCTAAAATAAATATTAAAAATAAATAAGATTAACCATGATAAATTGACATTAATCTTATTTATTTTTAATATTTATATTTTTTAAATTAGTATTGACTAAGCAATATTAATTTTATTTATTTAAGTTAGCATGCTAATATAAATTATTTTTAATATTCATTTAAGTTAGCGTTAATTTAGTTAACATTAATTTATATATTATGAATGTGGGTATTTTGGTAATAATGAATAGAATCTGTACATTATTTTTAATCTAAAGCCTCAAATTTAAAGATAAAAAATATCTTTATTTATAGTTTTTCTCTCTAACATTCTATTAAAGTATTTTCATAGTCATTTTTATCCACACACATTTTCTTTATTCATACTCATCTCCTTCATTCACATATATATATTTTTTTTAACCAGATTTATCTCTTTCGTCTACACTCATATTTTTCATTCACGTTCATCTTCATCCTCCATTATATTTCTTTTGTCTTTTTCCTATATTTTATTTTGTTAAAAATGAAGGCATTTTTCACAACAAACTTTATTTTTAAAATTATTGTTATTAGCATTAGTTAAACTAAAACGAATTAAATTAATATTAAAATATATTTTATCTGCCATTGGTTTAAACGATACTAAATGAAATAAAAACGCTTAAGCATCCATTTAACCAACTCTAAACTACTCTAATTAAAAATTAATTTAAAAATTGGTAATAAATTAACATGGACTAGTCGATGATACCAATGCATACAAAATTGGTTAATTGCTAAATGCCTATTTTTAAGACATGTCTTTATTGACAAAATTTATATGCATCTTCCATCTCCATCTCTCTTTAATATTTGAGGGATATAAAGTTTATCTTGCATCTCCACCCTCATCCCAAAAACATATACAATTGTACCAACTCAAATATTGATTAGGTATTGGTTTACAAAAGAAGTGTAAAAAAATCAGAATAAAATACATATAAATTATCAATAATTTGATTTCAAAAGTGTATATATTGTCTTCTCTTCAATTCAAAATATCAATAAAAAATTATAATTACATAAAGTTTAAAATAAAATATTAAATAAATTAAAGAATTCTTAGTACCTTAAATATATAAAAGAATACAATATGAAATATTCATTCTGATAACAATATTCAATTTAAAAGTTGGATATTATTAATATTTATGTTTATTTTTTGTCAAATTAAATTTTCTCTATCAACAGAGACAAATTCAGACAATATTTATGATAATCTTTATATTTTAAGTTCAATATGATAATCTGTATTAAAGTCATGGGGAAAGCTTAAAAAAGAAAAATTTTCATAGTCTCTTATGTGATCTTCATGATATTTTGGTTTTTTGTCGTCATGTTTAGCTAATTTATCTCTAAATGGATTAAAGGTAACCATCCAACTCTTATATTAGTTTTGATTGTTTATATGTATTTTGTTTTTCTCTATCTTTGTTTTTAAATACTTTTATGGTTGGAAAATCATAGTTGAATTATGTGTTTTGTTATAATAATTACCTGTTGAGCTGAGCTGAATATTTAAGAATAATAATTAATGATATTAATCGATTCAATGATATAAATAGAAGAAAAAATAAATAATGTCGATTAAGATCATAAAGATAAGTGAAATTTAATCTATATACTATTAAATTTAACATTTTACTTAATATTTACTTGCTTTTAATAATTAAATTTCTATTATTTTTGATTCACATTAAAATAAAGAATGAAATTCACATATATAATCTTAGTAATCAACAACTTACTTATTACTACGTGCAACTAATCATTAAACTTTAGTTACGAATTTCTCATCAATCAATTTCATTCTCATAATATATTTAGCTGTCGGGTTAAGTATTATGTTAAATTTATTGGTATAGTTAACTTATTTTAGGCTGCTGTATATCTCTTTACTATTTTTTTTTTCTTTTTAGATTATCAGTAAATGATATATAAATAATGCTTTTTTGTTATAAATTGAAACCAAATATAGTCTATAAACAATATTTTCTTTTACTACATAAAACCTTTAAAACCCAATTATTAAACTCAATTGATAATCAAAACAAATTATACATATTTTTATAATTCAATTTGCTGGTTATCTTGACAAGTAACTTGAAAATCACCAAAATATGGCAGACCATCTCTGGGAAACAATTTCCTATGAGAATAAAACTATATAATCACACATAATTTCATTTCATCAACACTAATTACTGTAAATGTTTATCATAAACATTATTTGACGAAAAGTATATTATCTTTAAAAATTTAGCATTGATTTTTTGTTTAAACTCTTGGTGTGATGGACATAAATCCTCTATAATTAAAGTTTGTTCGTTTTAAATAATACCCAACCCCTAGTTTTTGTATAACTTATTCATCTTTCAAACTTTAGTTCATCCTACCGTCTTTCTTTATTTGGATTTCCGCTCTCTCCTTTTTCTTTACTTTTTTTGTATTACAGAGACACTATTGTAAAGACAACATAACTGCATAAACAATATATACATGATTACCTTTTTCTTCTTTTTAATTTCTCAAAATCATACAAATAAAATGAAAATGTACAAATAAAGGAAATGCTCCAAAACCAGATGCAAACTGGCCATTTGAAACCGGGGGTGGCCAAAAGTATATTAATGTCAATTGTCCTTCTTCAATTAAAAACTTCTCAAAAGCCTAAGTTGAATTAACAAAAAAAAAGTAACAAATGAGCAATGAGGTCACTAGAGATGAACGAAAAGGTGATTGAAAGTTGAAAGTCAAAGAAATTGGAATAGTTTAATTTAGCACCTAGCCTAGTGTAGAAGATTACATAGGATATAGAAGAGGTGGCACTTGCGATTGTTGAAGAAGTGAATGATTAAAACGTTAATATTTTTATTAAGATTTGTGAGAAGCAAAGGTAGGTCCGAGGAAGATGATTGTGTGTGGAAGAATAGGATCCATCCACTTCCCCATGTTCAACGCTTGTCTTTGGATTTCATTTAACTCTCTCTATTTGCTTCCGTACAAATTTGGTCACATCAAAGTCACGTCCTGCGATGAAACCTGTGGGGGTTACTTCACTGTTGTTGCAGATTGTCATTGCCTACGGCAAATCAAATACTCAACCAGAACATTCTCACTATCTGTCAAACAAATTCTCACCTAAGCCTACATAACTCTACCCCTATCAACTAATCAACTTATATTTTATATTTTAACTACATTCTTAGATTTAGCTACTTGTTCCAACATTACACTATTTACACCTGTTTTAAAAAATAAAATAACAGAAGAAATATTTTATTGCAGAGGTTAGGACTGAAATTTGAGAAAAAGAAAAAATCTTAAACATTCACATGAAAAAAGTGCAGAGACATGTAATAGCAACTTTTGGAAAAGCAGAAAGCAGGGTCACTCTGTTGCCGCTCACAATCACTTATTTATTCAGGATATTATTCCCTAACAGGCAAAAAAATATTCATGTGATGAAAATTTGCTATGCTCTGTTCAAGTAACAAATTCCAATTGGTCATAAATCATAGATAGACACACTGCTTTGACCAGTGATGTGAATAAGGACATGCAGCGAATCCCTCAATCTTGCACTACTGGCTCCTCACTTTTACTAGTAGTTTTTGAGTCAAATTAAAGTCATTTCAACCTCCAATTCTTTATTATATGATATAGACAAGTTTAAATATTATAAAAAAGAATAACTTTTTAAAATGATTCTAAGTAAAAATAATCTCAGACATAACAATGGCTCCATATCATCTAGAAAGGGAGACTGAAAATAATTTATGACACTATTGAGACATGTAATTATTTTAATAATATCCGAATAATTTGCACCATTAGAGTGTTTGACTTTTCGATAATATTTAGAAGTATTTTTACAAGTTTTGATCCTTCGATTAAGTCAAAATCACACTCATATGTGATGCAAACTAGCAGCACGCCTTGAGTAAAAACATTATATATATTGAGAGTTATAAAATATTTTGTAATTATTTTGCGGAAGAGAAGGAGCTATTATTGAAGTTGATACGTGGCATGAAATGATAAAAGATTGAGGGTTGTGGAACCCAGTTGAGTTAAAAATATTATTAGTCCTGAACACTACTTTCGGTGGGGTATGCTTTATTTGGCCACTCGGCAATTTCTTCATAAAAATGAGTAAACATATAAACAAAAGGACTTGTTCTTAACTCAGTACAAGTGAACAGGCACAACTAGTGTTGATCAATCTTTCAATTAGGAGTTCTCCAATTTGATTTCCGTTGAGAGCAAAGAAACCCTTTCCTTTAACTTCTATAGCAGAAAAAAGATGAACTAGTTAATCAGGAATTAAGTTTTATTATTTGTAAAGACGGCTGGTTTAGGGTATTTGTAAAACAGTTGAAATCTAACAAATCTTTTATTTTACGTTTGATTCATTGAGATGTGTGCAAAGATGTAAACATATAGTAGAGATCTTATGAGATTTAACGGTAAAAGCAATAAGGTATATTTAATGGAAATCGAAAATTGATTACCGGAGATATAATTTTTTAAAAGAAAATTAAGAAAAAAAAATTCCTATGAAAGGGAAGTTCGGGGATGAGAAGATACTCATAATATTTTTTTTTTTTTTTCATTTTGTTTCATTCTTAACGACTTCTTTTATGATACGATCACTATTCCTTTGTATATGAGGTGCATTTTTTATCTCGTTTTTTTAATTATTTGTATTTAATGGCATTTTTTCATCGTGTTGAGATAGTAATATGAATTATATTTGACATAATTAATTTATACATTTCCCACTAATTTACATTGAACATTATTCTTGTGTATTTTCAACCAACAAAGCTTTCTATATGTAATTGGGCCCAAATAAGGTGAATGTGAAGCTGAGTAATCTTACCTATCTTTCATATTTTTTATCTTCTCTTTCACTCCATCTATTTATAAATCACATTGTTTTTATTTTTCTTAAGTCATAATTACATTCATTTAAGGAAAAGAAAATCCTTATCTCTTCTCATCTTATATTGTCTTCTTAGCTTCTTTTTTCTTTTTTCTTTTTCTTTCTTACCTCTTACCTCTTTAGTAATTTTCTTTAAATAATAATTTTTTTCATAATTATTTTTTATAATTAATTAATACTTTTTATAATTAATTATTTTTCTTTTTTCTGTTTTCTTCTTATTATTTATTTTTATTATTATTTTCATTTACTTAGTCACATTAATTTTTTTTTAAAAAATACTTGTTTTATTTTTTAATATTCAAAGTTCATTTAAATAAAATATGAAGTATTACAAAAATTAAAACATAAGATTTTCTAATTCTCAATTTTAAAGTAAAAATAATATAAATAATACAATTATTTTAAAAAAATATTATTACAATTCTGTGAGTGAATGCTGAATAATCTTGAGATAATATAATTAGGTTTCACTAATTTATTATTAAGTAAATTATTTATAATTTATGTACTAATTTAAATTTATTATGTCTTACAGTATTTTATACAAGTATTTGACTTCAAAGCAATTTACTACATGATATGGACATGAATAGCCTAATTTAATAACTTTTATAATATATGGGGATAGTTAACATAGTCTTAGATTACTTTTTTTTTTATTATTTTTGATTATTTTTATAGGCTTCTTAATTTTTAATCTTATTTATTAGTATAGATTTTTATGTTATACAATTTTTGACATTTGCACTGTTTCTATTTTTATATCTTTATAATATTAGTTATTGTGTTATGAATATTTTCTATTATGATTATGAACTATCATATAACTATCAATGTCTATTTTTTTTTTTTACATATAACGAAAGATTATAAAGAGAATGATTGACGATAATATCTAAAAATTTAACCTAAATTAAAATAGAAGAAAAATACAAACGAAGATGATAATGTCTAGCACATGTACGAGGGATTGCGCGTAGAATTACGATTATTTAACATTGAAAACCACATATTATAATGATGGATCCATCGATTAGGGTTTGAAAACTTTTACTGAAAAAATTTGACCATCATTAGAACCCATCTTCAAATAATCATGACTTACACCAATAACTATATGTTTCTAGCAGAATGTGCTAGATTGGAAAATTTTATAGTCAAGATTAAAACAAAATATTACATTAAAAATTTGTGGTAACATTATTAATAACTACTGTCTTATTTATAAAATTATCATTAAATATAGAATGGATAACTTTATTTTGTTCGCAAATGATTATAAAATATGGAATAAACAATGTTTCTAAAGTCATCAATAGTTTCTTTATAAAACCTTTTTCTTATAACATAAATCCGTTCTTAAAAAATTCAACAATAGTTTTTATAAGTATAATATTAATATTTTAAATTAGAATAAATTTTGTATTTTTATAAAACACGTGTATTTATAAAGTCTTCTTAGGTTTAATAAACCCTAAGCCTTAAAATATTGACATGTAGATGTTAATTAGTTAATTAATTACGAATTTATTTCACAAAGCTAGGTACTTTTGCAGAATATGTTAAAATTATAAGTAGTACACAAATATACAATCTTAGAATATTTTATATGACTTCTTAGTTATTATTCTTTTATAAGGATTATACGAATGTCTGATTAATATCAGATTTATTAAAACATAATGTATAGATAAATCATATCATAAATTTACTGTCATTAGTTTGTATAAAATGAACTCTGATATGTAATCCACATATACACCATTTTCAAGCATCTCTTCGATCTATTTTCTTTCTCTCTTTCAACATAGTAAAAACATGTAGCCTTTATTTGATCCTCTTTATGTCCAAATTGGATTTCAGTATCTGAATGAAGTTTATATAATTTATTTATTTATTTTCATGAAGTTTATAGAATTTCTTTTTTTTCATGGCAGTAGTTTTATGTTGTTTCAATTCGTATAACTAAAGATATTTTAAAATCAATGTACTTATAATATTATTTAGGGGTTTAAGGTTTAGATAATGACTTTTTTTTTTCTATAAAATTCATGTTAGTAAATTACTGTAAACTTTGACATCTTAACTAGACTGACACCTTAAAAATCAACATGTCATGACATAAAATATATTATTAATAAAAAAAAAGATACAAAATTATGGAAGACTAAGTAAAATCCATGATAAAAAAAGATGACAAATATTTTTCAATCAAATTAGACAAAACAAAATATAAAGATTTGATACCTATTATGAAAAATAGTCTAATTTAATAACATCAAATAAGATATCATACAATTTAAAATCTAACTTTTAGAGAATGATTTAAACTTCAAATGATTCAAATAATTACATCTACTTATTGTTTATTTGTCACAAATATATATAATTTTTTAAATTTTTTTATAGACATCAATACGACTTAGATCTTTTCTTTCAATTTCAAATTTAAAGAAATAAAATAAATCATAAATTAAAATGTGTATCTTTACATAAAAAAATTGTATACAAATAAGTGAAATAGAAAATTAAACAAAAGAACTAATTATAAATTATGGAGAAAATGTCATTCCTAATATGGTTAATTTTGGTATTCAACTTGTTTTATGTTATTTTGTATAATTCATCTTCATGATGTAATAATATGATAAAGTTGGATTAATATAATATATTTTGGTTGGGATTTTAATCTTTTTACAAAAAATATAGTAATATTGAATTAAAATTTTCAAATTTTTTTTATGACATGCAATTAAAATTATCACAAATTTTGTTAGGACAATAAAACTTTTTGTGGTATTCAACAGATTTTAAAACATTAAAAACAATTGGTATTCAAGATAGATTATTTAAATGGTTGGATTTTTAAGGATTTTGTGTGACTTTCTAATTGAATGTACCATTTTCATAAAACACTCTTGCATAAATATAAGGAATTTTTTTTTATTTTATTCTTATTTTTCTTAATATCAACAGTAAAGTTCTGTTTTTTTTTTTCAAATATTTTTCCACCTGTAGATAGTTATTTTTATTATTATTCTGAATTATAATCTTTTACAATCAATTTATGAGTTTTTGTAATTACTATTATCTTATATATTTAATAAATGAATGTAAGAATTTTCTTCTTTCTATTTTTATTTTTATGACTAATTCTAATCTTTATTTTACTTTCTAAATAGTTTTCGTAAACCATAACACTATTATGATTGCTTTTTAACAATGTGATTTAGACTCGATAATTTAAAGTCATTGATTTGAAAATGCAACTATTAGTAATTTCATTATAAAAACAAGAAAAAGAAAAAAAAATTAATTATTAATATTTTTATTTGGAAAAGTACAAAATTACCAAAACTTCATGAAATGAGATTTTTTTTTAATTGGTAATTGCAACTTCAAGGGTTTAGGGCTTTTTTTTTTAAAAAAAAAAACAAAAAAAAAAAGAAGCTGCTACCTATCTCTCTTAAAAATTTCCAAAAATTCTTTTTCAGTTTTCTTTGTTCTTTTTCAAAAATCTCAAATTCCTTCTTAGTTTCTTCTCTCTCTAAGAATTTTTTTTCTTGATTCAGATTAGAGATTCAAAAGCACTATCCAAATTCTCGGTATAGAGTACAACCAACTTAAAC
>Ga0209489_103696_pt1 | contig 29377 bp, 14 predicted proteins | sample SiratrowhiteBW_FD_187527 | JGI IMG/M metagenome (GOLD analysis project Ga0209489, IMG submission 187527) | Root nodule microbial communities of legume samples collected from California, USA - Siratro white BW (SPAdes) (version 2) | ecosystem: Host-associated > Plants > Roots > Nodule | place...
TGCCTGAAAAATTTTTTTAAAAAAAAAAAAAAAAAAAGCCAACGCAATTTAAAAAATAAATGGAACAGAAGATATTTTCAGGTATTCAATAAAAAAAGAAAAGAAAAAACCTTTTTTGCTGAACCCATTTCTTTTTCAATTTCTACAAGTTCACTCTCAGCTTTCTCCAGGGCAGCAATTTCACCATTCGCTGATTCTACATTTTATGGCACCCAATAGAATATGCATCACATAACCTTTCTACAATTCAATAAACGGAACTGCAGATGATCTCACTGTCATAAAACAAATAACTCGTATTATATCATACCACACAGTTTGTCAAATTTTACTTTAAGATCATCTGCTTTTCCTGCTGCTTCAAGCCCCTTTTTCTGAAGGCCCTCTAGCAAAACTTGTTCTTCTTCTATTTTTTTCCGGATATCCTAGTGTTCAGTGAGAATAAAACATCATTTAAACTGAGAAAAAAATATCACATTTGCAATGTCATAGGAACCAGTAGCAGGTTTTAAAAGTTTTGGGCCCAAGGTATAAGAAAAAACTCAAGGAAGTAAGATTCATGTTTCAGACAACTCTAGAATTCCAATCAAGCATAACTAATTAGTTGGTTTTGTGTCTCTCCCTATTTACCAAATTTATAACTTGACATCATGACTATTTCTAACCCTTTAATACAATATACTTCCTATGTTACAAATGTTAGCACACGTACATAAAATATAGAAGAAAAATCAGACAGAGAGAGAACAAGGGATATGGGCACCGAACATAAAATTTTATTTCTCACAACTGGTTATCACGTATACAACATCTCTATTCATAAATTTTATAGTACACATTACAAGAAGTTAGTAAACAACCCCCTAACTACCTAATTAACATAACGACCGGCTACTAACTCAATTATTAACAAAACTTCCCCTCAATTCAGATTAGCAACAGACTGCACCCTATCGTGTCTCTAATCAACTTGAACCAGTCAGCCTTACGAGGCTTTGTTAAAATTTACAGCACAACTCATTCTTAACATTTGATGGATTCAATTATAAGTCTCTTTCTAAGATATAAAAAGAAAAATTGATAATTGCCTATATTAACAAATGACATGACATCTTTTTGTCTACTGTTAGCAGAGATGTAGGGCAAAGGACACAACATCCTTAAAGTTGCATCCCTCATCCCCTACCCAACCAAAAAAAGTATGAAAGGAAAAAAAAAATAAAAGTTTTCACTGCACTTTTGTGCCTTCACAAAATTATTAACACTACTGCTTAGAACAAGTAGAATGTCTAGTTGAAGAATGGAATGGATGATAGAGAACAAACTGAAATTTCTTCAACAAGCTCATCAACAGAGGACAAGGGTGTTGCACTATTTTCAGCGGCGTGCAAATGCATTTCTTCCTCCAAAGCTAGCTTCTTAGAAGTAAAACTTTTACCTGCATTTACACATTGTCTCTACAAAGAAAGAAAACAAAACAAAAAAGTATCAGATCAAGCACACATCAGTACGTGAGTTAAAAGGTAATAACAAAATTTAATGATTCCTTTCTTCAAGCATAAAACAGTTTTATCTTATCCATTTTATTATTTTTTTTAAATATTACTCACATTTTAGAGGATTTAGAATTGAAGTTCTCCTTTCAGGGTATGTTCTTTTTGCAGTCACGTAGCAGTCATGGTTGTAGCTTACCATTGGAGTTAGTTCTCAGGGATTTATTTAAACATGAAGCAGAGTTTTATCATGCGGTGATAGATAAAAGTTATCAATTCTTTCCTTCAAGCAATATGATATTCCAAAGAATTTTTTGAAAAAAAATTATAATCTAATAATACAAAGTTTTACCTTAATAGAACTCATATTTTTGTCAAGTTCCTCAAGCTTGACTTCTGCCACTCTCTTATTTCTTTTACAGTCATTGGCAAACCCTTGTTCCTCAGATGCTTCAGCATGAAGTTTCTCAATCTCATCTTCAAAAGAACCACAAAGACGACTAGTTCTTTGCCTCTTATTTGGTTGAAGAACAGTCTGCACTGGACCTCGAGAAAACCTAAAAAGAACTTAAATTAGGAAACATAGTTCCAACTCGTGGGCAATGGCCTGAAGATGCATGCATTCCATCAGTCTGAAGCTTTGATCCATACTGCTACATACTAAAACTTCTGTACTGAATTGAAAACAGGAGTTGGAACTTGGATGCATGCTGAAGCATTTGGTTGAAAGAAAAAGGAACATATCATCACAGATAAGTATTGTGTTTCAACGTGTTAGTAGTGCCTAGGAGCATGACTGTGACAGGACTGAATCCCAAAACACTTTTCTCATTGAGGTTCTAAGACAATATCAAGGAAAACTGACTGATCACACATTTTACAAGAAAGACAGCAGCTATTTAATGTCCAAGATAAATAATCTTATTCTTTTCACATAAAAGAGTCGAGGGTAAAAAGATTGGAAAAAGAACCTCAAACACTCAAGTGAGAACCATGGCGAATGCAAGAGCTCTCCTGCAAGGACTCATAATGGGCAAAATCCAAGTTCCACATTGACTAGAAATAGTGACAAAATACAGTATATAAGTGAGGAAAACCGTAACCACAAGCTAGTTTTGTAGAGTTGAGTTAGGTTTAAACTACTTTGTAAAATGATATCAGATCCTATGCTTAATTCATTGAAAGGGTCTCTCACCATGTTATACATATACCAAGCTATTTCACTCAAATGTGTTGTATAAATATGAATCACTAGTAAATAACAGTATCTATTTACAGAAGATGTTGTGCATGCAGGTCACATGAATTGCAATGTCAATTAATAGTGACTTACAGTCTACATCCATTTGCTGTGTAGACCTCCTTCAAATTTTGGATCCTTCGCTCAAAGGCAACCACTTTCCCAATTTCATAATCCTTGACTAGCACTTGTCTCTCAACATTTCCCTAGAGAAGCAAAAAAAGAATATTAAGTTCAAGACAAAAAAATTATCGAAGGGGTACAAGGTGGTTTCAGGGTAAGAGAGAAGTTGGTTCTATAGGTGGCAGTGCAGTTATCATACTAAGTACTACCTTTCAGTTTCGTATTGCAAGGAGCAGTGCTCCATTCCATCATAGTTTAAGTTCTTTCTTCTTCATGCTACGTCATAAAACTTTCACTGTATTAAGGACACTATTCTTTAGCGGACTACATACAATCCAAAAGGAAAACAATAAAAATGATACAGACTCGGATAATATAGTGTCCAAGTCCCACATCAAGCACTATAAGATGTTGCTGGAGTATTTAAGCATTGATTCTTCCCCTTAAGAGCTACATTTTTTGCCCCAAGTGCTTGAGTGCTTATTAATTGGTATTAGAGCTGTTTGTCTAGGCTACCTATTCTGACTGGCAAAGAGTTTTGACCAACAAGGAAGTTGAGTAAATTGCATAGAGTGAAAGCTACTACTGAGACATCAACTCCTAGGAGCAGTGTTATGATAGAGACCTGAGTATTATAGAAGCCTAAGCCCAGAATCAAATAGTATGGGATTTTTGGTATATTTAAATGTTTCAACTTTCAAGGACTTCAAGAACTCCACCAAGCATCCCATATACTAAATGTGGAACTTAGGCACCCCACAATAACCAAGCCTCTACCCAAAACTATTGTTGTTTCCTACATTCATACTTAAGAGCAGGAGGCTGACATCCTTACAAAGCAAGCCTCAGTTTATTAGTCCGGGTTATCCGGCACTTCTCACCTCTCACCCTGATTTGGAGGAGGAATGACAGTACACAATACATACAGCTTATGTTCGAGCACATGCTTTAAACTCTCTCTACATGTATTTGTTCATTAAGTAGCTTAGCTACTTACTCTGACTCCTACCACCTGTCTCTTCTTACAACTCCATTGTAATATAGAAACTGATCTTTTAGTTTAAGGAATCAGGACTTCAATAATCATTTTACAGTTTTATTTTCTGCCTCATTTTCTCTGAATCTCAAAATTCTTTACTACCTAATGACAATTGTTAAAAATGAGATATATTTAATGATATTATCTCAGAATATTTTACAGTATCTTAGATAATCTATTAAGATTTATTCTTCTTTTATACTTTATAATTTGTTTCCATATTTAATTAGGATCTTTACAATCATACAAATATCTTATTACAATAACATTTAATAGAATATGATTTATAGGCATTATTTTAGCATATATACAAGAATAAAATCTCCAATAATTATTTGTATTTATTGCAATTAGATTATACAAAAAGGACTCGGTTATGTAGTCCATAGACACAGTTTTCAGCATCACTTGCATTTATTTTTCTCTCTTTCGACATTTTATCAAAGTAGTGTCATCCTCCATGACTTGTTTTATTACTATTACGCTGTTGAGTTCCCAAAAAAAATAAAGTGGAACTACAATTAGTCACATCTCTTTTGTATCTCTTCTGTCTTGCATAATTGTCACTTTTCCGTTGTGTCCTGGTCTAGGTTTTCACTTTGATTCACAACTGCCATACATCATCGCTGATTTTTTTTTGTTGACAAACCCTAAGCTCCACCTTTCAAATGCACTGACTCTATATGTCCAAGATGCAGTGGCACCAAATTTGTACCAGATGCACTAACCTTGTTTCTATCCCAAAAGTCGTTATCAAACTTAGTTTTAAGTTTGAAAAGCTTGAGTCTCCAATAATATCAGGTTGATATTTCCAAATGTGGTTTGACAAGGACGGGTGTGGTTTGCTTGCCATGAATTTCTCTCAAGCTAATGAGCATTCCATCTATCTGACTCTGACAAAGCTATTGTTCTCTCCAACTATTATTGATTTTAGTGGAGCTCAATTTTTATGTTTTCTTAATTTGCAGTGAATTATTTTCTTGTGACAAGCTAAATCTTAGTTAGCGTAATAAGCTTAAGGAGGAGAGTTAAACATATGAGAAATATCTTATGATATTTATCATAAAAAAAATTAAAATATCTTATAGATGATATCTTAGGATGTATTTTTCTTTTAATTTTATAATTTGTTTCCTTATTTAATTAGAATCTTTATAATAACAAGAATATCGAATTTGCATTAGAATATGATTTATAGGTATGTCATATCATGTATATAGGAATAAAATATCCTACAACTATTTGTATTTATTGAAGTCAACTAGTATCAAATGGGCTGAAGTCCATATACGCAGTTTTCAGAATCCCATGCATCTATTTTTCTCTCTTTCAACAACTATCATAGCCAACCCAATATGTAACACTTCTTTAAAAGAAACCAATAAAAACACTGTCCTTTACACCAAGTAGAAGCCAAGAGCATAAAGTTATGAAGCAACTGCTCATTCAAAGAAATCTCTTCTGAAGATTTGTTAATTGCATATTATGCACCAAAGAGAGACATAATTGCGACATGAATTTGGCTTCTTTTTCATCTCTCACAATATAGTAAAGATAGTCAACAAACACCAGCCAACAACAAAAGGAAAAACCCAACACTCCGAAAATGCAAAAGAAAGAATTCCACAAAAAACTGTTATATAACAATCTCCGAACAAATGTGGTTAACTGAGGATATAATTAATATGCAAGAATTATTAATTTTGGACATGATTGACGGAGAGCTTAGAAAAAAGATAACTTAAGATACAAGAGTTTATAACTGAAGATTTAAAACAAGGATAAGATATCCTCCCACTCCCAGAACAACATTTAGGAAAGAATGGGAAAGAACAAAATAAGGAAAATTTAAACCAAATGAGCTGTGATTTCCTTTAAATAAGCAATGAATATTTCATTGAGATAGGACATTATTTTCAGGAAGCAAATATTAGTCAATTACCTGATCCACTAAGACATTAATCACAGTATGATTCTCACATTGTAAGACAGAAAGAATTGATGGATGTTCTGTGTCAGGAAGCATATGTTGTGGTATTGCCAACCTATACACCAGAAAGTAAAAGAACATAACCACAACCAAAAATATGAAACACATACGAAGACATGGACAGGCAAACAGATATGGAGCTAACAATATACCTTGGGATTGAAAAATCATAAATAATAATTTGAAGCTGACCATAGTTTGCTTCCTTCGCACATTGTCTCAAAAGACGACAATCCGCATGATTAGTCACTATAAAAGAATTGAGCATTCTCCCAATAGCATATTCAAGGGCAAGTGCCCATTTATTACCATGAAGAAGCTTCTGTTAAACCATGAAAGAAATCCAAAATAATAATTTGAATAAGTAATTGACATGCAACACCTATTTATCAAAATTAAGCAACTCTGCTAAACCATAAAAGCAACGTCAAGTAATAAAATCTAGTACGGCAATTAAGTGAGCAACCAACCAGGATTTAATTAATTGACAAGGCTAAAATAAACTTGAAAATTGCATTGCATCAATGAGAAAACTTGGGATAGATAGCATTAAGCATGGAGTCACACCTTTGTAAAGTTAAACTGACAGCCAGATAAAAGAGAATAAATATATAAGAATTTAGAACGAAAGAAAAGAGAATTACAGAGCAAGAGTCCCCCATGTCCTAAGTGCAGAAAAACCAAGGAAAAGAGAAAAATACCAAACCTGATACCTATAAACCCAGTAGAAAAACCAGGTGCATAAACCCAAAATGAAGCAAATAAACCATCTTATCCAAATATGAGATACCGGAGAAAATTATTGATAAATGAGATTAAAATTATATAGTTATATTATGTCAGTGTCTTCATTATTTCTTCTACTGAGAAGAAGGCAACAGCTAAACAAAGAAAGACGCTACATTTCATTCAAATCAAAAGACTCTGCATAAGCCGAGAAATCAATATGTAATATATGCAAAAGGGATGACAAATTATATTACCAGATGGGCACCAATTGGACCAATTGGAGGCATCTTAAACCTTTGGTGGTATCTCTCAATTATTTGTAACAAATTGATTACTTTGGCTCCTCCAAAAACGGTAATCTGCTTCCAAAAATATTGTCAAAGTCATGATATACTGTTCTTAGCAACATTAAAGCAAGGAATTTTATGAAAATTTATTCAGTCTATTACATCTGATGGAAATGAACAAAATACGCAAAAACAAAAACTAAAAGCAACACTTTAAGCTTCATAAAGAAGTGCAATATTTGTTATTATACCTTATTGCTTTGATGTTGTTGAAGATCACGGATTCGACACATGATAGCATGGTGATTTTTTTCATGATCATGAATCTATGAAAAAATGAATCATACTAATATAGTTAATGTTGTAATAAACAAATTTCAAAGAACAGAAGAGCTTCAAAAACATATTATAAAAAAAAAACTCTGCATCAGGTGCTCTTTAACATCATGTAATCAGTAATAAAAATAAAATTGAATTAGTGAAAAAAATTAAAAATTTGAAGGTGGGACACATATCAGCTACCACAAGTAGCAACAATGTCGTAGCAGACTTGAATTTCTTCAACTAAACACAATATGCCGTTAATGAATATTCTAAAGTATATGTCTTAGCAATTGCCCATATTATACAGATGAACTTTATAGTAAGTACAATTCTAACAACTCTAGATACCTCTGTAGAACATATTTTAAATTATTTTCTGCAGGTTTGTTGTCCAAACTGAGCTTCTTAAATTCAGAAACAAGCAATGACTTCTCCAATCAGACCATTTTTTAAATTTCTATATAAAAAAGAATCAGTTAAAGGGAATGACAAATTATGAAGCATAATAATGAAGGAAAAGGATAAGAGAAGAGGCAGAGAAAAAGAGAGATAAGATCATCAAACAGAGAAGAATCTCTGAATTTATTAAAATTCAAGAATTGTTCCCAGTATGGGGATATTAGAAGTAAATGGCTGGGCTGCTCAACTTAACTGCTCCTGACTCAACCCTTCAGTATACTTAAGTCTTTATTTCCTTTTTTGTTTGAAAAGAGTTAGTTGAATCTTGTTCATTGTGATTTTTATCAATTTTTAAAACACCAAAGTGAAAAATTCCTCCTTGTAACAAGACCTGATGTTGGGGCATGTTATTGACTCTATCTGGGACTAAGTGGTTTGTGGCATTCGTTGCTCATGGTACTCATGCAACATGAGTATTTATTGCATAAAGTAAGTCTGAAGTTTGTCAAATACTTATTCTAGTTAAGTATCTCGAGATTATAGTTATCTAGGGAATCAGATGGTACAATATGCCCCCTAAAAAGCATAAATCAGAACACAAGGAAGTAAGGGTGTTCCTATATAAGTGTTGAAATTTAGAGTAGGAGAAATAGAAAATTTACACAAGGAATCAGCTTTTTTACTCAAGAAAATGAGTACATGCACGACATCCATCCATCCATATATATAGACTCTTGATAGACTTAGTGGATGGAGAGAATTTCCTTAAATGAGTCCAACTTCGTATACTAATTTCCATTAACACTGAACACATTTTAACATTACATACTATCTCCTAAGTGCATTTACTAATTTTCAATAATTAGAATTCCACAGAACCCCTCCGACTGACTAGCAATCCGACAAAGTAACAGCTTTCAGACAAATTCATAATCAGATTTATTACATGCTTGGTTTATCTTATTTTAAGGAAACAATAACTTTTTTATCAGCTTCCTAAGAAAGAGTTAAAAAGATATATCCCCTCCCCTGTCCAAAAAAAAGGCCATTAAGAGGCACAAATTACAGAAAGTTTAGTGTTACAAGAAAATGTAAAAAACATAAAAATTCAGAAAATTTAATTGGAATTAGAAAATAAAAACCATAAAAGAAAATGTGTTTACGAGCAACCAAAGCGAGAATAAGGCTTGCAACACAATTTAAAAGCATTAGTAAACAACACACCTTATCAGCTATCTTTTGGATTTCATCATTTTGCCTACGTATGCTCTCCATTAAAGAAGCGTCTTCTTCTTTCAATCTGAAATGACAAAAGATAATTACAAACTAGAACTTCAAATCCCAAGTAAAACACAAATATGAAAAACCACAAAAGTAAAATCATAACCTCTTCAGCTTTAACTCAGCCTCATGAACCTCATCTTTAAGCACCTTCAGTTTCTCCTCCACATTGGATTCTTCAGCCTACATTATTATGAAAAATAATAGGAAATGAAGCTTATTTATAAAAAAACGGCATTGTTATCAGATGTGAGCCATTCAAATTGATGAAGCAGATCAAAAGTTAAAACCAAAGTACAACCAAAAGGAAAAGTGATAACCATTATAGAAAAAGGTACTGAAAAGAAAGAAGTAAGTGAAACAGTAAAAACTAACAATTAGGTAGTTTAAGTTGAACGTGACATGTGTCAATAATTAAATATATTATAAGCCATAACAAAGTGGCAACCGAGAAAACACAGCAAAGTTTTTCCCCCAATCCAACCCATCCGGCTGCAAAGAAGAAAGGGCAAGGAGCCACAATTAAGGCCGGCTAAGGGTGATCACAACTAAAGCAACTTTCCAACACACTCTCACACCTAGGGCTACGAGACAAGAACATGGCAATGGCAATGCAGGTGACCCACGAATAGACATACAATAGACTCTAATATCATCTAATAATTTGGGCTTAAAGCCTAAACTCAACCCCCAAAACTGGCTTACAAGGTAGTAAGGTGAGGATCCAATGAAGGCATCCCAGAGAGGTAGCAATTTAAGCAGGCCAGAAGTGACCACCGACCACAACAACAACTTTAGAACAATAACCAAATTTAAATAAAAAGCTGTCATAAAGAATTCAAGGAACCAATGAACAAAGGGAAGTGTTTCACTAAAAAATAGAAACAAGCTGAAACTTTAACAAAATTAAATCGAAAAAACTAAGCAAAAACACCCAAATGAAAACAAAGTTAAGCATTAGCATAGAGAACCTGAGTATTTTTTACATGCTGCTCGCGAATATCCTGTACTTCTTGTTCAAGAATTTTAAGTTGTCGTACCATCTTCTGTATGTTGTTAGTTTTGCTTTTGCAGTCTCGCTCAAGTTCAAATGCCTCTTTCTTTGCCTTCATGGAGGAAGATGCATTTGCAACAGATAGAATATGAAGTATGAGTAATGAAAATCAAAAGCAAGTTAACTATTGAAATATAAAATAATCATCTGCAGTCTCCCTTGAGTTCAGAAGCATCCTTCTTTGCCTTCAAGGACAAAGATTAATTTGCAACAGACAAATTATAAAGAAATATTAATAAAAATCAAAAGCATGAAAATGATTGATGGAAAAAATTAATCATACTATTAGGACGGAGTCCAAGAGAAATCTATAGGAGGAAAGGGTCTGCAGGTTTATCATAGGAAAAGCAAAGGGTCAAAGTTGTAACATGCTAGTTAGTTCTGTTACTTGTTTTATTGTAATTCATATAGGTAGATCCTTTTATGTGTCAAGGCCAGGAGGGCAGCTCCTTTGGAGGTGTACTCACATACCTTTGTTCTAGGGTGATTCTAATCTTTCTTTCAGCAATAAGGAAGCATATTCAGTATTTCTTTTCCTTGTTTGGGTCTTAATATTTGCCAGCAGGAAGAAACTGATATCACTACATCAGAAAAAAATAACCTAACACTAACACATTAAAAAATGGAAATTCTTCCAGATCACCTAGTTCAAGTATAATTACAAGCATATAGCTGAATAAGGAGTAGTGCAGTATGAAATATTCAGATCACCTAATTCAATCATATAGCTGAATAAGGACTAATGCAGTATGAAACTTTCATCTACATAAAGTTCAAAGCATTTTGAAAACGAGGAATTGAGAGTAAGACCAACCACTTCTAACATACCACGGACACAGATTGGTTTAAATTTTCCTTCATTTGCTTAACTTGTGATGTCTTCTCCAACATTCTTGCAATTTCATCTCTCTTCTTGGAGCAGCTTTCCTTCAACTTTTCAACCAATTGCTGCAAAAGAAATTAGAGTCCAGCTCAACACTATTAGAGATAAAATAGGCACAGAAAAAGAAACAGTGAAGATAGCAACAAAGGTTAATAATGATATATTATATCATATTCGTAGTGCAAGCCTTGGCAAATAACATTTTAAGTTAAAATATATGAAAACTATCCAATACTATCTTGTATTAGAGATATTTACTTTATCCTTAATGAAAAATATGCCCATTTGAGTTTGCATTACATTTTCATTTCATAGTAATATCCTTTATATTTCATCTATTAGTTAGTTTGTCGAGTATTCAGTTAGTTGCTAACTATGAGTCATATTGCTTAGACATATAAGATTTCACTCTCTAAATTTTGAACTTATGATAATTTTATAGTTCATTTTATCTTACACTCTTGTGTTTTCCTAGGAATTCCATTGCGTTATCATAACCTTGTAATTGATCCAAAGCATGGCTTTTGCAAAAAGTTATTCGTTCAATCAAGAACTTCACGTAGCCAACACTTTCTCGCATCCAGTCTTCATTCAACTTAATTCCAAGAACTTTCTGTCGTGGAAGCAGCACGTAGAAAGAATTGGTCACAAGCTTCTTGCTTTTTATAGCCAATCCTACCTTACCACCTTAGCATCTTACTGAGTACAATGCTGTTAACCCTACGTATTTTGGTTGTGACATAAGATGAACCTACTATAAATTCATGACATTTATTGTTTTGGAAATGCTTCATTACAACATGGATGCAAACAAGAATAAAAAAACAGGAAAATGGATCAACAATAGCAAATAAGCAGTGTATTATTTCTGGTATAGAAGGTAAATGCAGAGGAATGAACATCCACACTGCCCACAGAGCTTAATTATTTTAGGGAATGGAAATTTCTCTGACCCTAACTGGAAATGACTCTCTCCCCATACCCACTCTCTCCCTACACGATCCCTGAGAACAAAATTCCTCTCACATGATTAGCTCAGCCCTTTCTCTTTCTTCCACCTCATCATTATTTCGCTGCAATTTCTTTTCCTTCGGGTAGACTCTCCACACCATGGGCTTATGCTGACTGGTCTGCAATCTGACCAATTACCATATCCTCATTCAAGGTCCTAACTAACACTAGTATCAATGAAAATGCAAACCAAAAAAATTATCATACTATGACTAATCACATATTTAGCAAGACCAAAATATATGTTAAATTTTATCCCGTGAAAAAGCATTAAATAATTTTACATGATGTACCCATCCAGATTTTAAATGTAGAAGACACTAGAAATTCTGGAAAAAACTGAGAATTATAGACAGACAACCGATGAAGTTCCTAATCCTATCCTTTATGTTCTACTACAAACAATTTTTGCTTAATGTCAATGCTGGAGATCCCACATTGACTAAAGATATAGCCAAAATATAGTATATAAGTGGATGCAAGTAAGTTTTGTGAAGTTAAGTTGGACTTAAATATCACTTTCTAAAATGATATCATAGGTTGTTGTAGTAAGGTTGTTAGGTCTACGTGTCACCTGCTATCACGCTTTGAAATGTCCAACTCTTAGTGTGAGAAATGAAAACTATTGAGTTCTAAGCACGTAGGCTAACATACCAGTTGTTGATCAATCTTAGCCTGGCAGGTAGGTATCCGGTTCTTCAACTTTTCAATCTTTAAAGTTTGTTCCTCTAGTTGCTTGTCCACATCATAAACCCATGACCATGCAAGTTTCTTCTTTAACTGCTGAACCTGTATGGATATTTGTTCAACATGTTCCATGTTTCTAATTTTAACTTGCAGCTCATTAAGCTCATTCTCTATGGGCCTTATTGCAGCCTCTAACTCTTTAATTATTTCATATGCCATAGTAATTTCCTTGAAAATGCTTTCCAGCAGATCATTGACTTGCTGAAGAAGTGTGGCCTTGTAAAAGAACTGATTAATAAAGTGTCAGTGTTGCTTCTAGTAAGGTTTATTAAAACAATAACACCAAGATTGAGAGATAACCTTAAATTTATCTTTGTTATTCCCAGAATGTAAAAATTCCCTGCTTTTGTCTTGAGTCATAATTACACATGGATTCTCCACATCAATCTGCAAATGAATAGATTGAAGAAAAGTTGAGAAAGAAATCACTGAAAAAGGAATTAAAGGCACTGCTGAAGATTTAGTGCATGTTTGGGTGAATATTGTGGAGTATTTATTGACAATTTTGGTTCAAAATAAGACAGTCTCTTGTTACTTTATACTCAAAAGTAATTTGGAAGCTTCCAAACGGAACTCCAAACATGTTATTATTGGTTATTTAGGCGAGTGCAATGATAAGAAATCTAACAATTAACCCCACTTATGCGACAAAGGATTTTGCCCAATGAATTCAATCAAAACTCTGACAATGAGAATTTTAAGCCTAACTCATATTATTAAGTTGAAGATTGCATCTCACCTATATACTCTACTTTATCCATGTCATTAGTTGACATAGGAACTCTAACAAAACAATCAAATAAAATATATTACCAATCCTGACCTACTCAAGTACATTAGTTATTCTCAGACATCCCCCTTCAAAACATAAAATGGAAATCAAGCATGTCAATAATAATGCTTTTTAAATTCATCGTACAACAAATCAGCAAAGCATAAGAATAGGTTCAAAAGAGGTCACATTACTACGAGATAGAACATTAAAAAAAGAAGTGCGCCAGCAGAGAAACCCTACATTAAAATGTTCAATGATTTCTAGAAGCTCTGCTTTTCGACTAACAACTTTCCTTCCTGTCAACAAACCCAGATATAGAACATAATGGTGAAAAAAAGCATCCTTAACAATCCTTTCTTAAAAAAAGTTCTTATCCAAGGAAAGCACACCTTGGTGATCTTTTAATGTAGTAGAACTTGTGGATTCAGATATCCTTCGTTCTACACTGATAACATGACCATATATTTCAGGCTTGAAAGCGTCCTCTCCTTCATTTTGAATTTCAACTTGGATGACAGCATTACTGCAAAGAGAGAATAGAATGACAAATAATCGCATAAAAACATTATATTGGTATGTCCATTAGCAATTCTACCAGCAATATGAACAAAAGAAGAGAAAACAAGGTATCCTAATTCACCCCTAATATAACTATAAATCACTTCGCATATTGTATTATTTAAGAATTACAAATAAACTATAAAAACAGAAACGTTGACTATCACTAGACTTAGAAGTTAGCTCCATTCATTTATCATCTAGTTTGGATGCAAGAGTCTCAATTCTTCAAGGTCTTTCCTATTATAGGAGACCAATGTACTGAACTTAGAATCAATAACCTTTCAGTATTTAACATTATTAAGTAGTGACGTATTTGGTCATATGACATGCTGAAAGTATTCATTTTTTCACTCAACTTCTCTAAAAGTTTGACATGGTATCAAGACCTTGTAGAAAACACCTTCGGAACCCCAGTGGTGTAATCCATCTAAGGTCAAATTCTTCATCCAGAAACCCGTAATGGGGATAATAATAGCACACTTACCTGGCACCAGTTTTAATGAAATCCTTCAAAGCGGTTGCTCTTTGAGTTCCTTTGGCCCGACAGCCGAATGCAACACAGAGTGCAGTTAGGATTGCACTCTTACCACCTACACGACACAAATTTTCCAAACACTAAATCCTGAATTCATAAGAGAAATAAAACACACATATATATATACGAAAAAAGAGACGGAAACTGACTTCCGTTTTGGCCCGTGATGAAATTGACATGGTTTCCGAACTCGGTCTCGAGTTTGGAGTGACACATGAAGTTCTCGAGGCGAAGGCGCTTGATGGTGCCTGCTGCTGTAGGGTGGTGAAGAGTGGAAGAAACCCTAGAACTGGATTCCTCCATGCTCTCTCCTCTTCCGCGTTTCATTCCTGTTATGCGATGGATGGTTAATGCTGTGAGTTAATTCAATTTCGTTCAATTCAACTGAACTGAAGTGGAAGCAAATAGAGTGGGAGAGAAGAAAACTCGTCACTGAGGAGCAGTTCAACAAAAGCAAAATAAAATAATGGAAGCAAAAGTCTTAATGGCGGGAAGGAAGGAAGGGATTTGGACTGGGCTGGGCTTTCGCTCTTCTACTTTTTATTTGCTGCTTCCTACACTGTACAAAACTCTGACATGCTTCTTGTACAGTGAAATGTCTAAATAACCCTCATGGGTTAATAATAAGAAAGTGGATATATTTTTTCTTCTCCGCTGTTGGTGTTCGTTCTCCGCCATTGATGGCTCTCGTAGTCTTCATTATTTGTACACGGTTGACATTTTGCGCGTTGTGTACTAGTATGTTGTTTGAGATGGTAAGCATGCTTTTGAGATATATCCCGCTTTGGATGTACTCCTAACTCCATTTGCCCCAGCGGGTCAAAGTTTTAAGAAGATCCTTTTTAAATTAATAAAATAATTATAATTATGATATTTTTATTTAAAATTTATTTTTTGAGATATAAAATTATCTATTAAATTATCATAATTAATTTTATTTAAAAAATATTTTTTCAATAGATAATAAAGCTAATCTATTTAATCTTTGTTTATATTTGTGATATTAAATAAGATTTTATTAATTTAAGTTCTGAAAAATTTCTTTTAGTTGAAGCAATTGATACTGAAATTGTTACATTGTTCTACATGTTATATGTTATATATATATTTGGAAAAAAAATTATTCTTTTTATATAATTAAGAATGTCAATTGGTTTATCATTTTCCAATCCTATAATCTCCTTTAAGATATCTAATTCTGAAAATAAATCTAAACCATCAATATCCAATAAATTATCATGTTTCAAATACTTTTTCAAGGTTTAAGCATTTTTCTTTCAAAATTACACAACCCAATAACTTAAAATTTTTAATAGTAAATAAAAACCAAAAATATTTTCATATATTTTAAATTGTTCAAATCTATTTTGGAGTTTGGCAATTGTTTTATCTATATACAATATATAAAAAAATAAAAATAATCAATTCTAAATGACTCTTGAGGTGATTTTATAACTTCATTCTCAATATTTTATTTTACAACTTAGGCTCTACATTCATTTCAAAAGCAATTTCAAATAAATGCATTTTCAAATCCTTCTCTATATGTAGTTAACTGCAAATAATATATATCACACTGAATATAATTTATAAGTATATAAAATAAGTCTAAGTTAAAAAGATAAATCATGTTTGTCAAGACAATAATCTTGATTGTAGAGTCTTAGGTCTCCTATTATGTTATTATATTTATCTTTCGATCCTATTCTTTGGTATGTCTTTAAATATAATTTGTAACTTCTAAATTCTCTTTCTTAAATCTACACAAATTATTTTAAGATTAATTAAACAATAATAAAAAATAAAAATAAAAAAATTAGGATCAATTGATCAATCTCATATTATTTTTACCTAATATTCATGTCCTCAAAAGAGCCAAAGTGAACACAAACTCTTCCTCAATCAATTTATTGCTCAAAGTCTCCAAGTAAAGACACGCCCATAAATGCATAATATAGAATGATGAAATATGAAATGAAAAAAAAATTAAATTGAAAACAAATTAAAATAATATTATGGAAGGAACAAAAGAGACATAGGAAAAAAGGAGATAAGTGAAGAAAGAATGAGAGAAGTGAAAGAAGAGTGAGACAATGGTAGGATATATCAAGAGAGATTATATCAATGGGTTAGAATACAGGAAAGAGATAAATTAGAAAGTTTTGATACGAGAGATTCATTGACTGTTCAAATTTCTTAAAGATAAATTAAAAAGTTTTGATACAAATTGTTTTTTTCCTGACTGTTCAATTTTTTAATATTATTAATTTATTATAAGAAAGTTTCAATAATATTATTCATTAAATAGTATTTATAGTACCAATGTAAATTTAAAGTCATTAAATAATATATTTATAGCACTAATGTAAACTTAAAGTCAGTTAAAATATTTAAATTTTTAATTAAAATTTTGTTAGTATAATTTTAAAATTAAATATTTTTTATTTTATAATAATATGTGAGTATTAAATTTTTTTGAAGCCTTGAAACCTAAAGCATATTAAATTTTTTTGGGGCCCTTGTGGCTTTGAGGCCTAAAGCATATTAAATTTTTTTGAGGTCTTTGAGACTTTGAGGCCTAAAGCGGTTGTTTTACTTGGTTGGGCCTTGAGCCACCCCTGGCCCAAGTGTGTTCTAAGCTAGTTGGGTACAAGCAGACAATTCATCGATTTTTCTCACCTTTTAAAAGAGCTCTAATTGTTGTCATTAACACGAATGACTGCACTTTGTCAACCATCTTATTATTGGTGTGACATTAGCTTCACATTGTAGTCAAAATACATATATGTATTGTTTAGATTAGTGTCACATCCCTTCATCATTCGTCAGACATATGAAGATTGATCATTATCTACTGTCATGTCATTGATAATATGGATGATAATCAAAATATCACTATCATAACATAAACTTATTTGTCTTTTTATTTTATATTGGTATTTTACAATATTTTTTTCTTAAAAATTTTCAAATATATAATATAGTGTATGATAAACTCTAAATATGTTATGAAAAATATTTCTGTATAAGACGAAATACACAATATATTTTATTAGTTATGTGATAGAAGGTACTTAATATAAGATAAAACTCATGATTTATTAAAGGATTTATTAAGGTGATCATTTATGTCAAATGTTCACATATCGTACAATGAGACTATGCAACTGTAGTTCTTATACAATTTTCAATATACATAAGTTTTATATATTTAAATTTAACAATGATATTATTAAAAAAAATTGGATCGTTAAAATATATCAAATATTTTTAAATTTTTTATTAGATAGATTACTGTGCTTAAAATTTGTACATCATATTAGAATGACATTTTAAATTATGATGTGCACAACCATTTTATTTAGAACATGTTTTGTTCATATCAATGTTACACTCCTATCTCTTTCACCATACAGATGAAAATCAATCATATATACTATCAGGTCACTGATAATCTAGATGATACATAATTGTCATCGTAACATAAGCATACTTGTCTTTTTAATTTGCATTATTATATTGCTATGATAGACTCTAAACATTTATAGAAAGTATTTCAACATAATACGAAACACAAAATATATTTAATTAACTATGCAATAAAAATATTTCAGTAAACACAAAACTCACAGTTTATTTGGTTAACTTGTAACATCAGGAATGTATTGATCATTTATGTAAACATTCACATATGGTACAAAGAGACTACACTACATGCATTTGTAGTAGTTTTTATACAATTTTCTAATATACATAAATTTTATATTTTTAAATTTAACAATGATATTATAAAAAAAAATGGATCATTAAAATATATCACATATTATAATCATTTATTCTATTTACTTTACATGACTATTGTTAATATTATTTTTTTATTAAATAAATTATCGTGTTTAAAATTTTCATATTGTATCATAATAATGACGTTTTAAATTATGAGGTGCAGAACCCTTTATTTGGAGCTAGCGGTGGACATGCCCACTCACCATTCTAAGTCAAAAAGATTAATAAATGATTAAAGACACAGATGGAAGTATCCATTGCCACGTAAAAATGCTACATATAGTATTTTCTTTTTTTAATGCCCCAAAGGAAGTTTACAGTAGAAGAATTTATTTATACAAAAAATGAACGTTTCTTTATGTCTAAAATATTATTTATTTATATGTTTGATATTTTTACTGTCTTATATTAGATTATTAGTTTATTTATTATTTTTTATTCCTCAAATTACATTAATTTTTATTAATATTTTAATTAATGAACCACACTATAGAAAATATTTAAATTAAAATACGTATATAATAATTTAAAATTAAAAATCATGTATACATTTTTAAAATTTTCAAAATAATATATTTTTAAATAAAAAAATCAACCCATTCGTCAAAAGAACCAAAGTTAAAAAGGTAAATAAAACTCAAAAAACGATGCCCGTGCACGATTTCATTGTAAACCAAGTTTCGTCATTAAAAAGAAAAAAAAATAAAGTTTAAAAAATATAAAACCTAAAAACGTGTTTGTGTATACGATTTTAGAAAAAAAATATTAAACATGCCTGGTTTAATTGTAAATTAATTCTTCATTATTAAAAAACAAAAAAAGCAATAGAAAAACCAAAAAATATGGTTGCATATACAATTTTTAAAAAATATAAATTGTGTTTCACCATTTCTATTAAAATAAAAAACAAAAACATGTTTTGAAGCATGATTCGAATGCAGAAAAATTTAATTGACCTGAAATAATGTTTAGAATTAAAATTTCTTCATTTTAAAATCTTTCAAACACAATTTATCACATACATTATTTTTTTAAAATTTGCATAATAACAAAATAATATTGATAAAAAAATCCAGGCCTCTTGTCCAAATACACAGCTCTTAATTATTCTCAAAAGTCAAGGAGCAAAATCAACATGAAATATATTATTTACAATTTTATTTTATTCTTATCAATATCAAATAAAAATCTCTATCTATCTACCTATCAAATAACATGAAATTATCTATGACACTTTTGTGTGTGATATAGAATGAATCAAATCAATCAATTTAATATAACTGAAAGAAGCTTCTTTGAGATGTTAAATCCTTTTGTATCGGTCCTTGTTAGTCTTTGTTTGGTAATTTTTTTTTTTGGATTTGTTACATTACGAAACAGCAGTTGTTTTTTATTTTATTTTATTTATTTTTGACTATTTTCATGATTTAAAAAGAAAATTAGACACAAATCTAGAATATACAAGCATTAGCAAACAAGCGTAATGATGATATATATAACAGGTGAAGAAACTAGAACAAGAAGTAACACTTGAAATTCCATTGCAAGTAAAATAGAAAATGACTTTCTCCTATACCAATCCCCCACAATAAGAAAAAATAAATATCCAAAAGAAGAAGAAGAAGAAAAAAAAAAAAAAACATTTGAATGATATAAACACATTAGCATTGTTCTGCAACTGCAACAGGTTTCTGTGGGAAGGGAATGTCAGAAGCAGCAACCACATTATCCCCTCCACAACCACCACCAACACTATCCAGCAATTTTCTCTTTGGCTTGGCCTCTTGCAGCATCAACACCACATCCCTCATGGAAGGCCTATCTGCAGGGTTTCTGCTGGTGCAAAGCAATGCAATTCTAAGCATCTGAATCATCTCTTCTCTCACAGACCTGCACCCTGCACCTGCATTCTTGTCCAATATGTCATCAATGCCGTCTTTTGACTTTATCTTTGACCTTACCCAATCCACTAGGCTGTTCCCATCTCCAAACGCCGCTTCCACAGAGCGTTTTCCGCTCAGGATCTCCATCAACACCACCCCATAGCTGTAGATGTCACTCTTCTCATCCACTTGAAGGGTGTAAGCATATTCTGCAGAAGGAACAAACACATATCAAGGAAGTACAATTAATTAATGTTTCAACCAGAGACAACTACAGAACAAACATCATTAAAATAGTTGCACCAGAAGTCAACATCCTCATCATTCAAAGCAGTTATGATAATTGACAATATTCTCAGTGGGCCCCATCAAGATTTTGGAAAAAAAAAAAGGAAAAGCCTTCTTCTCTTCTCCCTCCATGCGCAACAGTGCGCCTACCCATGCACCGAAATTCAATTCCTGAGGAAAAGTCGCTCTCTTTGCTCCTACATACACACACCCTTAACCTTAACTTGCCTCCTTTTCGTCATTCAAACTTGTTTTCACACACCCAATGGACCACCCCAGTGAATTTGATAATCAAAATACGGTTTTGCTTCTGTTGATTAATTAAACTAAGCTGAATTGTTAAAAAAAAATAAGAAAGTAAGAAACTTTAGGAAGAGAATGATAATGGGGTGGTGGGGGTGGTGACCTGGAGCAATGTAGCCATAGGATCCGGCAATGACAGACATGGATTCGTCGGTCTGAATCAACTTGGCGACTCCGAAATCGGCGACTCTGGCCTCCATCTCAGCGTCCAAAAGAATGTTACTGGGTTTGAGATCACGGTGGACGATGACGGGGTCGCAGTCGTGGTGAAGGTAGGAGATTCCCTGAGCAACGCCGAGGGCGATCTTGTACCTGGTGAACCAATCGGCGGCGAGATTATCACCTTTGTTTTTGGCATGCAACAAATCATCCAAGTTTCCATTGGGCATGTACTCGTAAAGCAGCATTGTGCACTCCTTGTTGCTGCAGCACCCTAAGAGCCTCACGATATTCCTGTGCCTCACGTTTCCCAACACCTCCACCTCAGCCAGAACCCCTCTCCGCCGTCGGATATTCTCCTTCTGTTTTCCCCACAGCTTCTTAACGGCTATGATCTCGCCACCGTTCATTTCAGCACGGTAAACTGTTCCGGTGGACCCCATTCCTAGTATCTTGTCGGACATCGACAAACACTCCAGCACGTCCTCCGCCGTGAAGTTCAGCCGCTGGAACGCCGTTAGCTTCCATGGCCCCACCTCCTCGCCGAACCGCCGGTTGTAGTTCGCGTGGAAGCACCGCGTCCCGGCCACCAGCACGAAGAGCCCGATGCCGAACGCGGCGGCCACGATCCACACGATTGCACCGGCTGTTCGCTTCGGCTGCTGGCGGCGGACGTCGACCTCGTCGGCGGTGGCGGCGAGGGCGTCCGCAGCGCAGGGCTTGGCCAACAAGCCGCCGCAGAGGCCCTGGTTCCCGGAGTAGGAAGAAGGGTGGAGGTTTGGGAAGATGCCAGACGAGGGAATTGGACCGGTGAGGGAGTTGAAACTGACGTTGAAATTCTCAAGCGTGGAGCAGTTGTTGAAGTTGGATGGAATGGTTCCGGTGAGGGAATTGTGAGAGAGATCAACGTCGGTGATGGAAGGGAGAGTGGAGATTTCCCAGGGAATGATTCCGGTGAGCGAGTTTCGACTCAGATTGAGTAAAATCAGCTTTTGACAGTGCCCAATGTCCCATGGAATGGTTCCATTGATGAAATTTCCCTGCAATTCGAGCTTATACAGTTGCTGACACCCAATAAAATCTGGAATTTCACCGGTGATGTTGGAGGAAGCCGCGGAGAAGATGGCGAGATTAGTTGCATTCCAAATAGAAGCAGGTAAGGCGGTTCCGAAGGAGTTTCCGGAGATGTTGAAGTACTGCAAGTTACCTAAGCTCTCCGGAATTCGACCATGGAAGTTGTTGCTGCTGATATCTAGGAATGTAAGGTTAGGGAGGAGCGTGAGGCCTTCGGGGATTGAACCGTTGAGGAAATTGTTTTCGATGCGAACCCTAGCGAGAGAAGTGCAGTTGGCAAGGGATGGTGGAAGGGTGTGACTGAACTTGTTGAGAAAGAGGATGAGTCTCACGAGCCTGTTACCTTTGCAGACATTTTCAGGGATGGGACCTTCGAGCGAGTTTGTGGAAACGTCTAGTTTCAGAAGTAACCCGTTGGAGCCTAGTTGCTGAGGAAGGGTTCCGGTGAGAGAGTTGTTGAAGAGGAAGAGAACCTCTAGCTTTGGGAGGTCGCCAATTCCCTGTGGTATTTCTCCGGTGAGGTTGTTTTCCATGAGGTTGAGCGTGGTTAGTTCCGTTAGCATGGTGACTTGGGTGGGGATTGGCCCAGTGAGCTGGTTATCCGAAAGGTCAAGGCTTTTGAGGGACTTCAATCTTCCAATGGTTGGTGGGATTTCTCCGGTTAACCGGTTCTTGAACAGCAAAAGGGTCTCCAGGTTGGTAAGGTCTCCGAGCTCGGGAATCACGTTCCCGGAGATGTTCGCCGTTGAGATGTCCAAGTATTTGAGATTAGAGAGCAATGAGAGTTCCGAAGGTAGTGTTCCAGAGAAATTGTTGTATCCAATTTCCAAGTGTTGGAGTTCAGCCAAGTGACCCAATTGGGGTGGAAGAGGACCTCCCAAGGCGTTGCCGGCTAAGTCTAGAAACTTGAGTCTTGGAAAAGCGCCGTAACTGGGTGGAATCCTGCCGCTGAAGTAGCTTCCGCCGAGGTTGAGGAGTTCCAGAAAACGGAGGGCGGTTAACTCTTGGGGGAGGGGCCCAGTGAAGCTGTTGCTGTAGGCGTTGAAGTGGCGGAGGAACTTGAGCTTGGAGGAGCCGGGTGGGAAGGTGGAGTTGAAGGAGTTGTGGCTGATGTCAAGAGTTCTGAGTTCTGGGAGTTCGAAAATGGCGAACTGGAAGCTGCCGCTGAAGTCATTTCCGCTGAGGTTAAGGTGGTTCAAGGTGGAAAGGTGGCGGATTTGGGGTGAGATTGTGCCGGAGAGGTTGAGGTGGGAGAGGTCAAGGGTGGTGATGTGTGATGTTTTGGGGTGGCATGTGATGCCACTCCATGAGCAGGAGTTGGAGTTGGAGGGGTCCCAGTCATGGAGGTTATTGAGAGGGTCTAAAAGGGATGATTTTATGGAGAGGAGGGAGATGAGTTGAAGAGGCAGGGTTGTGGCAGAGAGAACTAGGAGTTGGTGTGTTTGGCAGAGGAAGGAGAATGTGAGAAAGAGAAGAAAAGGTTTCATGGTTTTGGGGTGGTGGGAGTTGTGGATGAGAAGAGGGTGGTGTTGAAAGGGGTAAATTTAAGGGAAGGAAGGTTTTGATGAGGATGGTAATAGCTTTTTGGGAGTGCAGGGTGCAGAGGGAGTTTCATGATGATAATTTTGGTTCAGTGGGTTTTGTTGGTGGTACTACTTCATCTTCTGTTATACCACACCACCATTCTCCTCTCTACTACGGTTTATTTATTTCAAGCTCAATTTCTCTGTCTAGTTTTCTTTCCTAACTCAGTAGTATTCTACCTTTGTCTGCTATCTCCACTCATACTTTTTATTTTCTCGGAATTCTTTTCTCCTTTTCTTTTGCTCCCACTTTTCATCATTCCCTTGTTTCCTTTATCTTTGGCTAACAAATTCATAAATACGTGGAACAGTGACATTGTCTCTCGCAGGATCCAAGAAAGCCATCTCAATTTCCCACCATATTCCTCCAAACCATTATTTTAAATAAACTCATTTTTTTTTCTTTTTCTTTATGCACATATATATACATACCCTTTAATTTCTGCTTTATTTTTGGCCTTCATTCTTTTCCTTTAGGGTGTTATTTTGGGGGTTCGGTTCTGTCTTATATTCCTTGGCTCCAGCATGGAGATTCAGGTGAGAACCTTGTCCAAAGCAGTTAAGTATGGACCACAAATATTCTAAATTGGCTAATTCCAGCATGTCTGCATAATCCCAATCACGGAATGCAGTGTCCATAAATACACGCATATCTAGCCATATAAATAAATCCTTCATCCATACATAATAGTGACAAGATTTTGGGACCAGATTTGGATGATCATTAGACCCTTGTTTGGACGTATAGGACGCAACCACAACCAACTTACCAAACTTTCTCAGTTTTAAACAAATGAAAATCTTGAACCACCCAAACAATGATAGCCAACAAAGATCATCTTATTGGCCAATCTCCTTTCTGTCCTTATAACTGGTTCTAACAAACTTGTGCGAATATGTTAGCAGTGCATTTTCCATCTGAAAACACATCAAACAGATTCAGAAATGTAATTACAAGTTCAGCTTTCTTACATAATATGCAATCTTATAATATTTTGTCACCCCATTTGACCGTGTTCTATTTTATACCATCTATCAGTTTCACACTTTTTTTAATAATGTTATTTCCAAAATTTTTGCCCAATTACGGAAAGATAATATGTAACACTTTTTTTTTTTTTTCTGTGGTACCCCCTTACTAAAGTTAGAACCTTTTTTCTCGTTACTGAAAATGTTACTAAACACCATGAATTCTTTCATAAACGAATCTAACATATTAACAGTTACACCCGACACTATTTTATATGCATTTATTAGAACGAAATGTGGTTGGTGAGACAGACCCTGAGAGGAATTGGTCATTGTCTTGTAGAAAGAGTTCTTAAAGACTAAGAAAAGAAAAATAAAATGCAAGCATATTCTCTGAGGTGAATTGGCGCGGGTGTTTGAAATTCAAGATAATGGTTTTGCCAATTCCCAAGCATTAATGAAAAAGAGAGTGTTACAATGATGGGTTCATTGGTGATGCTTAACTAATACTACTACTGGTACTATATTAAATACCGAATATGCTTAAATTTTGTCGCTTTTGCACAGTTTGACTTCACTAAAGCAAACTATGATGAGCAATTACTACTTTGTAGCATTAACGTCATTAAAGTATTTGTTAAGATAAGAATAAAGCTTCAAACACAATCATCCTCATCCCAATTTCTTAGAGTTCATCATATACTGCCATCCAACATCTTTTTCTTCCGCTAAAACGCATGTCTCAATATCTTTATTCTTCTCACTGTTACCAGTGCTGTACTACTATTATGTTATGTACATAAATCAATTATGCAGGCACCTAATTAAGAACCATTTTGGCATCTACCTATATCACACATCACAAATAATTTTAGAATAAATATTATTTTTTTTTTAAATTACTTTACACAAAAAACTATGTTACACACAAAACTCACCGGACAGAGAATATAGGAATCAGAATTCAGATGTATGTGTCGATTAACTGGTTTGGCTAAGTAGCAGAAGGGACCAGGAAATGCTTACTATTATAAGAATAAGCGTAAAAACGCCAAAAAGGCTAATTGTGCCGTACTAGTTGGAGGATTTGCATGCATAGTTTTGCGAACAGAACATGAGTGATGTCAGAAAAAGAACCCTTCTTAACTAATGATGCATAATTTGTCGACTATATGATACATGAACGTGTTTAATAGTACACGTTTTCAACCTGACCCAATAAAAAATTGATCTCATGAGATCATAAAAGCTGAAATTAACAGAATATTTTAAACATAATAGGTTACGATTTCTGGAAAATTTCACCTATAAAACATCCAATTGAAATCCTAGTCTGTTCTAGCGTGACGTATCATGAAACATTTTACTTTAAATTAACAGGGAAAAGGAAAAACATTTCTTTCTTGTTATACATACATCTGTGATTCTTAGAAGTTGAAATCACTCAAAAGTATATTTTCTTAAAAATATGTGTTCATTCTTAAACACTGTATAGTATGTAAACACATACGTAACACTTAGTTAATATTTTCGTTGTTTTCTTATTACATCATAGAACTTTTCATCATATTTATATTTCTCTTTCTTTTCTCTGTGAATTGGTCTAACAGGTTTTTGACAGTTTGCAAGAAATATCCATACATCATTTTTCACCTGCATGGTCGCAGTTCACATTCCTCTTTTACATACCTTTAATACCTGTTCATTCTGAATCTGCTAACATTGGAGTCATAAAATGATAGGGAGCAATTTGGATTAACAGCTACATGCTTATTGTTTTTTCTCTCTTTCATTTAGCACCAGATTCAATTTGTAGGGTGAGAGAGACACTTTCACGGTTCAAGAAATCTACATGGAAGAGCTTTCGTCATCTACTAATCTTAGCCTGAGCAGAGACCACGTGTCCGTGCATGTCTTATCCTAACCAAGTATGCACATGAAAGCGATAATGGAGAATGAAATGAGAACAAGAACAGGAACAAATTGTAAGAAAAAACAAAAGAGGGTGACGTCATGCATGCAAGGAGAAAACTACGTACGTACTCGTATAGTATGTATGTACTATGTATGTATATGGTCACTGTTTTGAGGGCAAAAGGGCTAGTATAATGTATTCATGTACATTTGCTACGTATGAAAGGAATCTTAGAAGAAAGGGAAGGTTAGTGCAGAAACATGGTATGGTAAAGGCAAGAAGTGTTGAGGTGTTGGGACATTTCGAAACTTGAAAAATGAGTTCAAAGGTTTGGTGAAATGACCAAAACAGGTAATAGAAAACAAAAGTGAGGTTCAGATAGGCACATGTCTGTGTGTGTGGAGTGGGGCTAACAACATTGGCAGAAGAGGCCACGCCACAGTTCACAGCAGGAAGTGGGACCCATTTGGAGCATTGGTTTGGTGGAGAGTGCTATTGTGGGCACCACAACCCCTTTCACCTGTCTCCCTTGTACCCTTCACACTTTCTCCCTAGGATGTTACAGGATCATACCTTCATCTCTCTTTTTGTGTTCATTTATTACAAGCACCACCATAAATATTTTTATGTCAGAACTTCTCCTTATTTTTTCATCTTACTGATATATGCATTTTTTTATCAGAACTTTTGTTTGAAATTGATGATAAGTGTATGTGCTTGTTCAAAATGTGTCATTTTGTGTCAGGAATGTAGATTTTTCCTTTTATATAAACAAAAATGAAACATGAAACCACTTTGGAGAGGAATTAGTTTAACTACTCAAATATAGGTGGTACTTGTGACTTAGTAGTTTGGTTTTGCCACCATTATAGGAACTGTCTGAATCTGCATGGTGACTATACTATACTCTCAAATGCATGATTCAGAACATGTCTGAAATAAATGGACCAGACTTAAATGCATCCAGCTAAAACAAATATAGCCCCCTATATATTATGAATCACAACTCTACAATTATGTTTTTTCTCTCATGCAAGCTTCAAAGTTTTGCACTCCATGCATGCTTTGTAATCATTATTACTGAGCAATTGAAATATGCATTTTGCATAGGCATGGTACTGGAGGCACACTCAATGGCAATAGCCAAAGCCAAAGAGTGTGATAAGAAGCAGATGGTGCATGAGTAGGTGGTAGGAGTGAGCATGGATGATCCATCAATGAGGCTTGTTCGCATGACTAATGCTTATGGCCCTACCCTTTTGATTGTCTCATGTGACATGCCATGATGGTTATGATAAGCTATCCTTCCCCACCCCACGCGTGATTCCCTCTCAATTTCTTCAACTCTTTCACCCTCTCAGCTTTTCTCTTCACTTCACTCACTACCAATTTGAAGTTTGTCTCTATTCTTTCCAACCATTCATCAAAACATAACAAAATATGTGAAAAAACAGTGACCTATATGCACTTGTGGACACACAAAACAGGTTGTTGTGAGTTGGAACTGCAACAGTGTTCACTGCCCTGACATCACCGCAAAGTTTTTTCTGATGCTGGCTTTCTTTCTGCTCTAGAAACTTCATGATGTGACTTCCCTAGTTTTGTGATTTATGAAGGGTCTCACGTTTACTATTCGCATTACTTATCTCACTGTAGTAACATTTTAAGACCAAATTGTTTCATATCAAGTATTTGATTCATATTTCACCTGAAAATGAAAAAGAATGTCCAAAATGTTACTCTTCCAAACATATGCATCCAAATTATTCACTTCAGGAACAGTAATGTAGATACACTCTTTTACTCACATTCTTACTATTTACCAAAATTTGATGAATGTTACTAATAATTTTGCAGTCTCCAATTAACTTTAATTAGTAGTAAAAAAAATATGTGCCACTTTCTATAAATTACACTTTAGAGGTGTAAAAACATCACCATGAATCAAATAAAACACATTTCCACAATATTTTATATTGGTATAGGATATGTTGCTCATTTCTTGATTTTTGTTTTTAATTTATAAATAAAAATTTAATCAAACACCAATGCATAGATTTAATTAAGGGTAAGATTTACAAGAAATTTTCATTAAAATATGTTGGTCTAAAATCGATTATTTTAGAGTAGAAACAACTGTCCAAAATATTTAAGCGTGACATTGTGATGTCTTAATCTCACTGTTGGAGTAAAATGTAAGATAGTAAACCAATTTAAAATAAAATAAGGCTCCCAAGATTTTTTTTGGTAAGATTGCATGATAGATACTTATATTTCACATAAATTCTTTACAAAATCTGTTATTAATAAAAATATAATTTTTACGTAAGTCTCTTAAGTTTCTTAAAATTATAGTATTTTTTTTATGTAAAACATTAATTTTTATTCCTATTGTATATTAGATCTAAACCACACCAACCCATTTTAACATTCTAATTACTAATCTAATGTGGAAGTAAAGTATTAACTTTTTGGATAAGTTATGCTTTCAATTTTTTATTTCTTACGAAATTTTTCTAGTCGCTTAACATTTTTATTTTTTTTTGCAGATTTTAGTTTCTTCTATATTAGTCTTCAACTTTTGTTTAACACCTTTAAGTTAATGTGACAGATACTTATAACAAAATAAAAAAATGTAACTTAGGAAACCTTTTCAACCCATCAATTAATCTCTGAACCCTGCTATAACCTTATTTCTCAAACAATTAATAAACCCTTTCATTCAACTTATAGACTTACAAATTCTACTTTGTACGACAGTGTGTGATGTTTATAAAAGTTAATATTTTACTTAAGAAAGTCAGTTCCTGAAAAGTCTAGCTTCATTCTTTGCATATAGGTTTTGAAGCCGAAAGAGTGATTGAAGATTTGAATTGATAATTAGAGAGTTATATATATATATATATATATATATATATATATATATATATATATATTATAATTTGA
>Ga0209489_103697_pt1 | contig 29375 bp, 19 predicted proteins | sample SiratrowhiteBW_FD_187527 | JGI IMG/M metagenome (GOLD analysis project Ga0209489, IMG submission 187527) | Root nodule microbial communities of legume samples collected from California, USA - Siratro white BW (SPAdes) (version 2) | ecosystem: Host-associated > Plants > Roots > Nodule | place...
ATAAATTTACTCGATTCATTTTTTAATGTTCAAATATTATTTAATTATAAAATGCTTTAAAAAATAAAATTTAATAACATGAATAAATATTATTATTAATATTACTATTATTATTATTGATATTATTATAATTATTATTCTTATTATTACTATTATTATTATTATTATTATTATTGATATTATTATTATTATTATTATTATTATTAATAATAATAATAGTAGTAGTAGTATTATTATTATTATTCTTATTATTGTTATTATTATCATTATTGTTATTATTATTATTATTATTACGATTGTTATTATTGTATTTATTATTATTATTATTATTATTATCTGTGATTGAATCAGTGACCGATTTGTAACCAAATATGTGACCGAAATCATTGACCGAATGTGTGACCGAAATCAGTGACTAAATGTGTGAGCGAATCAGTGACCGAATCAGTGACCAAAATCAGTGACAGAATCAGTGACTGAATCAGTGACCGAATCAGTTACCGAATCAATGACTGGAATCTGTGACCGAATCAATGACCGAAAATTTTCGATCACTGATTCGGTCACTAATAGTGACCAAATTTTTCAATCACTAACTTGTGTCACTATTCAACAATTTTCTAGTAGTGTCTCTTGGGCTACGTCCAGTTCTTTCTTGAACAAACCGTTCAAGAGTTTCCATATCATAAATATTTGCAACGAGTAGACAAACCTCTCTAGGTTATAACGAGTACACAAACCTCTCCAAGTTATCCCGTGTACACAAACCTCTCCAAGTTATACCAGTCTCAATCTTCCCCTAAGGTCAAGATCACTCAAGATTGAAAGAAACACTCTCAACAGAGAGAACAATGAAAGCTCACAAGGGTTTTCTTCACAAAGGTGAAGAATTACACAATTGTTTCACACAACCCAAAAATATAAACGTTCTCAATAGCAGATTGACAATAGACACTCAGTAGTAGATATTATAATTCTTCAATGTATTGTATGATGTTTTTCTCTTTTCGCTTCTTGTACTTCAACTTGAAATTGCTCATCTATATGTAGTTTTTTAAAAACTAGCCGTTGGGATGCTTGAACAGAGCAATCTTGACTTTCTGATGTATGGAGCTCAAACTAAAAATATTTTTCTAATTTTTACATTGCACTACACTTGATTAATTTTAAATCAAAAATAATTTAAAATAACATAGAGAAGTTATATTTGAGATATTCATCAATAATTTGACTAATTTCCATTATGAATAAATTTGAACGTTAAATCACAATATGATATAGAATCAATTAATCACATTTAAATACTTCATAACAATTTGAATAATTTCCATTATGAACAAATTTGAACATTAAAGCACAATATGATATAAAATCAATTAATCACATCAATAACCTAAAAGTAAATAGTAAAAAAAAACTTATCTCTTCATGGACCATGTGTCTGCTGCTTTAATAATAATATTAACTCCATAATGTATATAAATCATCAAATATAAATGTATACTTGAGTTTTGTTATCATCAAAACTTTATCAGGTGATTTGATCATCTCAAGGGACTTTGGACCGTCTAATATTCAACATGTTTTTTATTATCTAGAAAAATCAATTTTCTTCTTAGTCCAGCCACATTACAAATCAATAAAAGTGCTCGTGACGTTGCATGATTTAAAAAAAAAATTGGCTATTAAAATGAAAAACAAAGTTTAATTGTGTGGAATTAGTGGTACGTGAGAGAAAAAAATCTCATCATGAGACACTATAGTGCTTGAGTGAAACGCTTACTTCGGTGAGGAATAATATCTTTGGTTGCTCACTGATAATAAATTGCCATCTGTGTTGAAAGTTGTGTGCATTTTCTGTTACAATTACATTTGAGTACCATTGTTGAGATTTTATGATGTATAATTGTTCATTCATGAGAAGCATATTTGATTGATTCCTTAGGTGATTGGGAAATTTGTTCTTAATTGTTGTATAAGTGTTGAGTAATCGTTCATCTTAGCCAAGTTACCTTTGCTTGAGGACAAACAAGGTTCTAAGTTTGGGAGAATTTGATAGAGTTAAATTATATGATATATTTTGGGCTTATTTTCATAATGAAATCAATTCTTTCTAAGCTTGGAACTTGCTAAATTTCATATTTCTATAAATAATTTGTTACTTGAGTTTTTCATCAATTTGATCAAATAAATGTATAGGAAGCAATTGGGTCAGGAAGAGCAAGATCAAAATCCGTAAAGAGCAAATAAAGGCTCAACAAAGCTGAGTTAGGTACCACTGGACGAGGAACCACTAGGCTGGGTCCCACTTATGACTCGGGCTCAAGATGTTGGAAATTGTAACAAAATTCAATTATGCTCAGCACCACTTTGTTAGGCCGAACGTGAGCGTCGAAAAATAGATTCTATTTAAGAAACCTTTTGCATTAATGAAAACATTTTAGGCTGAGTTCAAGAGGGGGGTGAATTGAACTTTTAAAGATTTTTATTCAATTTTAGACCTTTGAAAATAGTTTTCACAATTTGAAAAACTTTAATGAATCTTGGTGCTAAAGATATAAGGTGCAGTAAAGAAATAAACTGATTCAAACCACAAATGAACCAATTTGTTTTACACGCAGATCCAAATTTTCAAACAGCACACACAGCAGATTCACTATCACACAACAACACCTTATGTAGATCAAGTTCACACAGTTTCAAAAGCAATATTACACTAAGAACTGAATCACACAAAATTCCAAATTTGAATGAGAGCAAAGAATAATAGAATTACAAAATACAAATTTGAAACACCTAACACAGCTCTATATTGATTTCAGTCAATATTAACAAATCTGATAAAGTTTCCTAACACCAACAATTAATACAGATTTGAGAATTATTCAGAATGCAGATTCAATTGTCCAGTTATACCAAGAATACAGAACCAGAACACAAATTTTGCAGTATTACAACAATTCAGACAGAGGTTCAATTCTTTAGAAAGTCACCGATCCAGCATCTTATATGTAATACAGAATTTAAAAAGAAACAATTTGTTAAGTAAGATTTCTTTGGCAACCACAACAGATTTATCAGAACCAACATCGAGTTCAAGTTATAAGGAACAATTCAATATCCAGTAGAGAACTTAAACCAGTTTTATCAAGATTACCAGAAATTAATTCAATCTTTCAATTAAACACAATGTGCAGTGCAAGAACAATATAGAATTGAAAGAGAAGGGTCACGAACAACATAACACAATCAATTATACTGGTTTACCCTTCCTCAAGGGCTATGTCCAGTCTCTTTTGCCCCTCAAGCAAAGAAAATTTAACTAACTTTAATCAATTGTTTACACACAAACAATTACACAATTCTTACTCCCCGTAAGAATCAAACACCCACTGAATTGAGCACCTACTCCCCGTAGTCCCCACTTAATACAGCAATCACACACAGGCTAAACCTATAGCCTACAACAATACACAGTTTCAACAGTTTCACAGATTTGCAACCAATTTACACAAATCTTAATACAGAAAGGGATCAAGCATGGTAAAGAAAAACTTCCTGATTGGCACGCAAAAAAGGCCTTTGCACAGTGTTGAAGAACTCCAATAGCACAAAATGGGTCAAACTTTACTCTTCAACAAAAAGCCTAAATTGATTTTCCTCAAGAACTCTCAATTTCACAAAAGTGTTTCTCACTGGTTTTTCTGCTATAATGATTCTCTATTTTCGTATCTGTGTTATGGCGCATTTTAGAAACCTCACTGTTTTTATAGAAGAAAAGGCGTCAATTCAATTTTTCAAAAAAATTGTTAATTCAGTTCTGCCAGGCATCGAATAACTCGATTTCATGAAAACGGGAATCGCTTTATTTGAGCCCAGTGCAGTATTTAAAAACCAGTTTAATCCAGAACTTGGCTAACTCTTTAGTTTAAAATTTTTAAACACTTTTAGACCATTGTGTTGTTGGACTTCTCCTTGACTATGCATAGGTTCTTTGCCAATCAAGCCTAAACCCACTCACACCAGACCAAGACCTAAACCACATCCAATTGCTTGCTTGCTTTGCCTTGTTGGACATATCTTCCATGGCTTCATCAAATCATTAGTCTTGTGAAAGTACTAACAATCTCCCCCTATTTGATGAAGACATTCCAGTGTGTGAGTGGTTTACAATTTGCAGCTGCATAAAAGAAACTCATGAAAATAATAGTCTGTCATAGAACTTGTAACACATAAAACCAGATCCTTTCATTCATAGTTGTTGTCAAAGCATGATAATACATGGATTCTCAATTTCAGCACAGACCAGCAATACAACATTACATCATTTGGAATGGTTAAGACAGAACTAGTTCAGCAGCAGCAGCAGGAATAAATCTTTATCAAAATGGTAAACCTAAACCTAGGTAAACCTATTCAAAATATTAGAAACCATTAACATGAACCCTAACATCAAACCAGCAAAAGTAGAATCAGCACAATAACCAGAACAAAACACACAACAGAACATTAGCAGGCCACACACACACTACATTTCTCCCCCTATGGATTCATCAAATGGGAGAAAATGCCTATGATATGCATGATTTACTCAATTGGCTCATTCCAAGCAGCCATTGTGGCCAATTTATCCAACACAACTTCGACCTGTTGCTCCAGATTCTCAAATTGAGTTATATTGATCTCTTGATTGTTCTTCTGCTCGGTAGAAATTGCGTCCAGCTTTTCCAAAATATCTTGTGCAAACTTTGTAAACTCTGAGTTATTGACAGTTTCCTCCGTAATATCATCTTCAATATCCATTGGCGTGTTGCCAGCAACTCCATCAGTAGCTCCCCCTTCAGCATTGTCTTCACCAGCATCAGCCCCAGGTGCTCCACTGTCAGCATTGTCTGGAGCACCAACACTAGCATCAATAGACTCTTCTGACTCCTCATCTTCCTCTGTTAGAAACCTCCATTGACCATTCACTTTTATCAGTCCCATTTTGTTGAAGTTGGTGGTATTCATCTCAAACGCCTATTTTACCAGTTCAATCAACTCTCCTTCGTCAGGTACTTTGAAGTACTGGATGAAGTTTGATATAAGTACCACATACGGGATTCTGTAATCCATTAGCCTCTTAGCCTTCTCCAACTGCATTTCAATCACAGATGGCCAGTTCACTTTTATCTGATTCATGATACAGTTCATCAAGATCAGATCTTCCTCATGTAGCACAGCATGATTGTGTCCCCGTGGAGTAAGAATTCACACGATAATGAATGCCAAAATCCTTGGATACAGAGCGAGACCACCAACCTGGAACCCTTTTCCAGCAGCCTGTGGGTTTCTCAAACAGCTTCTGTAGAAGGTGACTTTGTTGTATTCTTCAAGACCTTCAATAGTTCCCTTTCCCAGCTTCATTCTGTCGCACTTGAGACCAGTTATTGTCTCCCAGACTTCAGGAGTGATATCCATGATTACTCCTTTGACCCTTGACTCAAACCTGTCTCCCTTCACCTTAAGGTTGGTGAAGAAGACCTTCGTTAGGTCTGGATATATGTTGCCTGTCAGCCCGAGAAATTTCTCAAGCCTTTGAAATTCCAGCGACTCAGCAACATCCAGCAGCTCCTCTGATTTCAGTCAGTCCAGGCTCACATGCTTTGGAGTGTTGATCACTTTTTGGCTGACTATGGTCAGGTAGGAGTTGATACTAGCCTTTGTTCCTTTGCCACGAACGTTTGCAAACCATCCTTCAAGATGGCCCTGAGTGTCAATGTTCCTTCCAGCACTAGCAACTTCTTTGGTTCGCTTCCTCGGATTGCTTGGGGAGGCCATGGAAGAACTTTTGCAGATAAATGGGTTTGGAGCTTTGTGTTTTGAAGTATGCAAATGCAGAATGCTTATGCAAAATGACTATGTGCAACGTAACATTTATAGGCAAACACAACCATAGACAATCGGCACAATTAAACGACACAAATTCAAAAACCTTTGAATTAACTCTTGAACAATTTTCGATAAATGATAGCGTACCTGATACGTCAATGAGACAAGATGGTTTCATAATGGAAATTTGCAGAATATTAATCGATTCAGCTGCTGTTCATAGATATTACCTTTTAAATTTCCAATTGTATGAGGACAGGTGGCAATTTTGTGGCTCAATAAAGATACGCTAAGTGGGATTTGGAACAACGATTATGTATCTTTTGCTTATTACAGTCTGCTCTGCGGATTTGATTCTTCAAATCCTTACTCATTTATTTTGCTCAGGTTACGTGAGTTAATTGCACAAAAGACAAACCAGCAATTACGAAATTTCCACAGTGAATTCTGTTACCGTAATAAATTGATTCCGAAAACGTATAAACAGATTTGGGCGACAGTGAGCAAAAATATTATGCAGTTCTAACTTATGCAATATTTGAATAATCCAATATTCCTAATTCTGTTCTTAGGTAATTAAATTTGTCCTTAGCAAGTGGTTTAGTTAAAAAATCTGCTAATTGTTTTTCAGATTCAATGAATTTGATTTCACATATTCCATTACTCACTTGCTCTCTAATGAAATGATGCCTAATCTCAATATGCTTAGTTCTAGAATGATGCACTGGATGTTTAGTGAGATTTATGGCACTAGTGTTATCACAAAATAGGGGTACCTCTGTGACTTTAAGACCAAAGTTACTAAGTTGTTGTTTCAGCCAACAGATTTGAGCACAACAGCTCCCTATTGCAATGTACTTGGCCTCAGTAGTTGACAAAGCAACGCATGCTTGCTTCTTACTGTTCCACGAGATTAGACTTGCTCCAAGTAGATGGCATGTGCCACTTGTACTTTTTCTGTCCAATTTGCACCCAACAAAGTCTGAATATGAGTATCCTTTGAGATTAAGTGTTACTTCATTTAGATACCACAAGCCAACATTTGTGCCATTCTGTAATTGTTTGATCTGCAGTCCTAGGAAGTAATTCAACTCCCCCATCATGGACATTTCAAACTCCCCCTGCATATCTAATACAAATTCTTGACAAAGAAGTTCATTAGTTGATCCAAAAATGATATTATCGACATATACTTGAACTAAAATTATATCATTTTCAGAATTCTTAATAAAGAGAGTTTTGTCCACTTGACCTCTTTGATAATTCTTAGAGAGCAGAAAATTACTTAGTCTTTCATACCATTACCTAGGAGCTTGTTTAAGTCCATAGAGAGCCTTCTTAAGTTTGTAAACATGTCTAGGCAGTTTGTGGTCTTCAAATCCGGGTTGTTGAGTGACATATACTTCGCATTTATGAATCCATTTAAGAATGCACTCTTCACGTCCATTTGAAACAGTTTAAATCCACTAAGATAAGCATAGGCCAGCAACAGCCTCACAGCCTCAATTCTCGCAACTGGTGCATAGGTTTCATCACAGTCTATGCCTTCTTCTTGATTATATCCTTTGGCCACGAGTCTTGCTTTGTTCCTCACAATAATTCCCTGCTCATCCATTTTGTTTCTGAACACCCATTTTGTGCCTATCATATTCATTTCACTGGTCTTAGGAACCAAGCTTCACACATCATTTCTTGTAAATTGATTAAGCTCCTCTTGCATGGCACTAATCTAATTACTGTCACTCAAGGCTTCTTGAACTGACTTAGGCTCAATCTGTGACACAAACGCCATGTGTTCGCATAGTAGATTCAGTGAATTTCTGGTTGAGACGCCTTTGTGGATCTGTCCAATTACATTGTCCAAGGATAAATTTCTTAGAACTCTCCACTCTAGAGGTAAATTGATTTAACGATCGATTAAGTCAGTTTCCTTTTCTGCAGTCTTGTCTTCATCTTGTTCTACAGCAGTTCATTTAACTTTTGTATTCTTCCAGTTTCTTCATCATCTGCACTATTTTCAAGCTTATCCTGCATCTTTTGGTTAGTCTCATCAAAGGTAATATGCACAGTTTCCTCAATCAACATGCTTCTTTTGTTGTATGCTCTATATGCATGACTTTGTGATGAGTAACCTAAGAACATGCCTTCATCTGCATTTGAATCAAACTTACCTAGATTATCTTTACCATTATTCAAAATAAAGCACTTGCAGCCAAAAACTCTAAAGTGAGAAATATTTGATTTTCTTCCTTTGAAAAGCTCATAAGGGGTTTTCTTTAAAATAGGCCTTATCAAAACTCTGTTCAGCACATAGCATGCAGTGTTTATTGCATCTGCCCAAAAATATTTTGGAAGGTTTTATTCATTCAATAAAGTTCTAACAATCTCTTCCAAAGCTCTATTTTTCCTCTCCACAACCCCATTTTGCTGTGGAGTTCTTGAAGCTGAAAAATTATGCTAAATTCCAAACTTTTCAACAAACATTTCAAAGTTTTCATTTTGAAATTCTCTACCACTATCTGTTTTTATGGCAGCAATAGTGCAGTTTTTCTCATTTTGAATAATCTTTGCAAGTTTCTTAAAGGCATTGAATGCTTCATCCTTGGTTACTAAAAACAAAGTCCATGTATATCTAGAAAAGTCATCTACAACTACAAGACCATAATAATTTCCACCTATGCTCATGGTTCTGGAAGGTCCAAACAAGTCCATGTGAAGCATTTCCAAAGGTCTAGTAGTAGAAACAAACTGCATTTGTTTAAAAGAAGTTTTGGTTTGCTTTCCCTTTTGGCATGCTTCACATACTTTGTCCTTCTCAAACTTGAGTTTAGGCAAATCAATCACAAGTTCTTTAGATGCAATTCTATTGAAATGTTGCATGTGAATATGAGCAATACACCTATGCCACAACCATGTTTCATCACATTTATAATCAAGCAATTGATTTTAGAATTAATGCAAGTCAAGCATGTACACATTATTGACTCTTTTACCAACAAGGTGAGTTTCTCTTGAGTCTTTACTGGATATGAGGCAGATTTTTAATTGTTAAGCTTCCTTTGACTTTCATTCCTTTGTCACTGAGTTGACTTATGCTCAGCAGATTATGCTTTAATCCTTCAACCAAAAGCACATTTTGAATTGTTAAGCTTCCTTTGACTCCAATGTCACCACTGCCAATGATCTTTCCTTTGTTGTTGTCACCATAAGTAACATATCCTCCATGTTTTAGAGTTAAACCAGTGAGCAAGGATTCATCCCCTGTCATGTGTTTGGAGCAGCCACTGTCCAAATACCACAGCTTCTTGTTGGTTGCACCTTTGTCCTGCAAAACAAAATTATTTTATAAAAATTGGTTCCCTATTGGCTTTGGGTCCAGAACTGTTAATATTACCCTTAGGTATCCACTTCATACGACCAATTGGAACCTCATAAAGTCTAGCTCTACAACTTCTTATAGTATGACCTTTGTTTAAATAGTAGAAACAAGTTTGAAAACATGAGGTATGTTGGCTGCCAGTTTTGAAAAAACTGCTGAGTTTTTTGGTTTTCTTTTTAAACAAGGGTTTGAAACCAATTCCAGCTTTATCAAACACACAATTTTAGGAACCTAAAACAACATTTAAATTTGTCGTTCCCATGGCAAGTTTGGAAGAAGTTTTCACAAGAAATTTTACCTTAGCTTCCAGCACCTCACAGTTTTCACACTTGGCTGGTTTGCTAGACTCATTCTCATAGTCAAAAGATTGGTAAATCATATTTAAGTGTTCAAAATCAGTTTTGCCAATTTCCAGTTCTTCTTCCAATGAGCTGACTCTCTTTTCCAGCCAGTTGTTCAAACTTTTGAGTCTATTGTTTACCCCAGCCAACCTATTTGCTTCCTCATGCGTCTCATGAAATGCTTAAAGCAATGTGTTGTAATTTTTAGACATGGAAGAATTATTTGAGTCATCACTGCTTACCATTGACTCCTCTTTTCCCATTAGGCATAAATTGATTTCTTCTTCTTCCTTTAATGAGCAGCTCGTTGTTGAATCATTTTCATCCCAAGTTATGTATGCTCGTTTTCCTTTACTCCTCTTGCTGAATTTTTTCTTTTCAGCAGTCCTGTCTTTGTTATTCAAATTTGGACATTCAGCCTTGATGTGTCCCTACCTTCCACATCCAAAGCAAGTGAGGTTCGTAGAATGTAAATCAGTTTTCTTTGTGTACCTCTTAGTTTGTTGATTTTTCTCTTTTCCTCTCTTTCTTAGGAACTTGCTAAACTTCCTTGTGAGCATATTCAAAGTTTCAACGTCACTGTCACAGCTTGAATCTGCTTCACTATTTTTTGCAACTGCTGCAGTTTTGAGAGCTATGCTCCTAGCCTTCCTCTCTCCATTTTCCTACTCCTTGAGCCAGTTCATCTCAATCTCATGCTCCCTGAGTTTTCCAAATAGTGCAGTTGTGCTCAAAGTAGTAAGATCCCTTGACTCTGTAATTACAATGGCCTTGGGCTGCCAAGCTCTGTCCAGACACTTTAGCACTTTGATGTTGAGTTCCTCCTTGTCAAAAGTCTTGCCAAGTCCAATGAGGTGATTCACTATGTGTGTGAACCTTTTCTACACTTCTGCAATTGATTCTCCAACCTGCATGCGAAACAGTTCATATTCTTGAATTAACGCATGCTTCCTTGCCCTCTTGACATCACTTGTTTCTTCATGAATGAGTCACTTCTAGGACATCCCACATTTCTTTGGCTGAAGAGCACTGCGAAACCCTGAAAAACTCATCTACATTTAAGGCAGAGGTTACAATGTTCTTTGCTATGCAGTCAAACTGAGCTCTCTTGCTTTCTTCTGCACTCCACTCAGACCAAGGCTTGTCAACAGCAGTACCATCAATCATTTGCTTAGGAATAAAAGGGCCATTTATATCCCAAATACCTTTATCCAGAGATTCAATAAAAAAAGATTCTCATTCGGATTTTCTAAAATTGATAGTTAATACCACTGAACAAAGGAGGTCTATTAATAGTTTCCTTCTATTCATCTCTTACCATTTTTCTGTATTCCAAGTTTTGATATAAAAATCCTAAAAATATTTACTTAATTGAATTTTTACATAATATTTTAATTATGTATTATTTCTTAGGTCTAAATTTATTATAATAGTTTAAATTGTTATGTTACACAAATATTTTAAAAAAGAATAATATTTATTACTTGTGAGACATGTGACCGGTGCACCTTACAAAAACACATTTAAAAATTGAATGAAGTTTTTTGAGAATTTGAATGTTTTCTTCTTTTTTTTATTTTATTTTAAAAAGTTTTCTTTAGTGGTGAATTTTCTTATCTATATCCTTTAATTCTTGAATTCAAGGTAACATGTTCTTTTTTTCCTTTTTTATCTCAATTCTTTTTTACTTTTATTTTTTATTTTTTCTTATTTTTATATTAAAACTAATATAAATCAAATGCGGTTCTCCATAGTGCTTATGCGCCAGTGTCACTGGATTTCTACGGAATTTTTCTTCAATTTTTTTTTTTAAATTGATCAAAATCCTTCTCAACCTCCTCCCATTCACATCAAGTTTGTTTTCATAATAAATAAATTAAAACAAAAATAATTAAATTTAACAAACAAAATAAAATTGATGTCACTTGAACCGGTTGTTAAGTGGTTTTTTCTGAGTAAAAGTTATCAATATTTCAAATTTTGAGTACTACATGCTAACAAAGATTTTATATCTCTAATAATTTTAGGATCAAGTTCCATTATGACGTAGCTCATGGAAAGTTGACACTCACTTAAAAGATATATACATCTAACTCTCAATCAGATAAGATTCCATTTCTTCAATTGTAAAATCTCTTTGACCAGTACGATATACCTAATTTGCATCCTGAGTGTTTTACATCAATTTTAGGACTTAGAAAACTACTTTTATATTAGTTTTTGTTTTCTAGAAAATGACTTTAAATCAATTGTTATTTTAATCAATAAAATAATACATTATACATCCATAACTGGAATAATTGGTTTAAAAAGAAAAATTCATCTTTTATATTAACTTTTAAAATAATAAATTTTGAATACTCTATAAATTTTTCTTTCAAATTAAATATTTAATAAATAAAAAATTCATTAATTTTTGTAGTTATTTTAAGTCAGTAAAATACTTTTAAATCTATCTTTTTTATAAGTTTAACAATTTAAATTTTCATATATTTTACATTAAATTCTAAGATAATCAATTTTGTTTTTGAGTACCCTAAATCTTTCAATCAATTAAAAAAATAATTTTTTTTAAATTATTTGTAGTTATTTTGACTTAAGTACTAAAGTTTGTTTGTTTCCTGACAGAGATAAATAGTAACAATAGTCAAGCACAGAAAACGCAACAATTGAGAAATAAAAAATTAATTAAAATCAAACGATAAAAAAAAAAATTAACGCTCTTCGCATAAAAAGCGAAATTAGGAAAGAAAGTTGTCGTAAATATAATAAAATATTTATTATGTAATAAATACATAGATTATGTAATAAATAATTTATTAAATAATAAATATTTTATTATATTTAGAGATATAACTATTATAATAAATATATATTATATTATATAATTAATTCTTATTATAAATTAATTAATATTTATATTTATATTATAATAAAAAATATAATTATTTATATAATATAACAATACTAATAAATACTGTTATTAAAATAATAATAAATTTATATAATTATAAATAATAATAATAGTAAAAATATTTGTAATAGTAATAATAATGAAAGAAGTAAAAAATATAATAATAACAAAAAATAATAATAAAATTATTAAATAATAATAATATTATTAACAATAATAATTTCGTCATACAAATCAGATCCTAATACACTTTAAAATACTTTTACATTTATCTTTTTATCCAATAATCTTTTATTATAAGAAATATATTTTCATCCTACCATAACTCATGATATCAATACATGTAATTAAATATATCTAGCACATTATTTTTAAACACTCTAGATAATAAAACATCTATCAACTTAATAATGCACATGAAGAATCTCAAATTTGAAGCAAAAATTTATTAAATATTCAAAACAAAAACAAATCATATATAATATATATAAACCTATATTAAATATGGACACTTCCGAAAATTCATTTTCTGAAATGTGTGTATCAAACGCTCTTCAAGAATTAAATTTTCTGCAGTAAAACAAAAGGAAAGATGTGACCTAAATATGGTGGAAAAAGCAATTTCCTCCTACCAAGTGGACCAGTACCAATAACTAAGTAAATTTCAAACAAATTACGAAATGCAATAACAAAATAGCTTGGAAAGCGTATTATATTGAAACAATAACGAATTATCTATCATGACTGAAACATGTTAGAATGCTTTGAGCTAAAAGCAGGTTCACCAACTTCCAATGGCTCAATCTAAAATGGGCTACCAAATACAGCAAAATTCATAATATACCCCAGTTATTTGAAGCAGGTGGGTAAAAACTGTGTCAGAAGATATAACTCTTCAAAGTTTCACTTGAAGTAATTGGTCAGCACAAAATGCTACAATAATGGGGCCTGCCAAATCACCAGCAGCACATCCTGAAGAAAAAGAAGACACGATGAAGCCTATTGAAGTGAAACAAAGAAGAATCAATTCAAGATTTATAAATTGATTTATTCAAAAGTTAATAGTAATTTGGAAGAAAAGTTTATTTCAATTGTCTTCTAATTTTCTTCTTTTCTTTAGGTACTTGTAGAAAAGTTTATCCACATAAGACCTTAAATTGCAAAACTGAAGTAACTCAACAATCTTACCAATCCACTGGCCCAGCGATGGACGAACAAGGGTTGCACCGATTCCTGCTCCTATGGAAGCAAAAATTAAAGATGAAGTGCATCTAACTGTAGTGATGAAAATCTTCTGTCCAAGAACTCCAACTTCATTGGTTTTATCAACATCATTATCCTTGTTCTGCACCTTGAATGCCGAGGAAAAGAATCTATATAAATCAATACCAACTTGGACAAGCCATGATGCTGCAACGCCAAGCATGTGTCCTGTACAAAACAAAAAAAAAAAAAAAGTCAACAGTTAGTTGATGAAGTCAAAAGCTCAGGCAATCTCATAATGAACAGATATTATTCATGGATTGATTTCACCTCTGAATGTTGTTCTGCCCACACAATAGAAGTAAACCACAGTAGGCATGTTCCTTCCAGCCTTGCGAGTTGCCGATCTAGGGATATCTGTTCGAGAAATTTTGATAAACCAATTACAAGTAAGATCTCTTGTAGAGCTCGGAATATAAAACAACCATCTCTCATTAATAAAACTTTAATTGATTTTTCCTGTAGTATACAAAAAACTGTTTTATCAGCGTACCTTTAAGAAGCTTCCATGCCATTCTTTGTGAAACATAATGAACAGCAATTCTTTCTAAAATCCTTCTAGTGGTCACAACGGTTGACTGTTATGGCACCCAATACACATAAAATAATAAGCTTTAAATATGTCTGATCCGTAGAAGAGCAAAAATTAAGAAGTCAAACTAGTTTACTCGATAATTTTAGTTGTTACTAAATAAAAAAGAAAAACCTAATGCAGGGGTGTGCAAATCATCTAAATATTCAAATCCAATCCATTGGAGATCCCTTGTTGATTAGAAATATGATCAAATTATAATATACAAGTATACGTGAACCTCACCTCAAAAAGTGATTTTGTAAAATTGAATTAATCTTAAAGTCCACCTTTTAGGTTGGTAACAAAGTCAAGGTTACAAGTTCAATTCCTACTAACTTAATTGTTGAGGGAAAGATTGTTGCAAGTTGCATCAATTATCCCGTGATATAGGTCACATGGACCAATCACAATTGAATTATGGTACTTGGGCTACTATACTCCTAAGTAGAGAGAGATGCATTCTAACTATTAGTTGTAATTTTTTGATCTAGTAGTAAACACTCGATCCTAACCAGGTTTGTTGGGCCTATCAAACCACCTACAAACATCTAATCGCTCAAGATGTTCATCCTCAACAAAAGCGAAAGTGTTAAAGATCTAGCGTTAACTAGAGATATGATAAAAATATAATATATGAATAGATATAAACCTTACCTTACTAGTCGATTGTGTGAGGTTAAACTAGACTTAAAGTCCACCCTTTAAGACAATCTATCATACTTATCTCTTTAAGACCATTTTAACAAATTTGTTTCAAATCCAAATCCATACTTTTGGATTTTAAATCTGATCCAAATCCAATCATTTCTATTGGATTTTTTTTTTTATTTTAAAAAAATTCAAAAATCAATGTTCTTCCAAAAATAAATGTTTGGTCAAGACAATTTTCCTTTTAGTTTCGGCTGAGCCATATTTTATTCTATCCGCAAAGTGTCTCTTTGGTCAAGACCACAATTAAGTCAATTAGGATGGTCTTGGATGGGGTATCCTTGACTTGGCTTTCGTTTGAGACATCCTCAACTCAACATCAATTGGAGCATCCTCAACACGACCTTGCCTCGAGCATCATTGGCATGCCCTTCATTGCGGCATCCTCACCCTCAACCAACATTAGCCTATTTTCCTATTACAAGTATGAGCAATTTAAAATTCTTATCTAACCTAAAATCTATTATGTGAACTAATTTATAAAAAGCCTACAAATAAATCAATAAACTTAACTAGACCAGTGAGCCACGTAGTCAAAATTGTGTTCTAGAGCGTAAGATTGCATCTGTCTACGATTTTGGTGGATTGCATCCTATTGTCATTGAAGATCAAGATGCGGCTTGTGAGCCAGTTTTTCTATTCTGAGTGGGTTGGGTTTGTGACCCTGTTTACATCCAATCTGATTCAGCCCCAAAAAAGCCGTAATTAAGCACAAAGCTCAATTTCCTTTTTCCTTCTCCTGTCAAAAACACCCTGCGCCTCTTTGGACGGACCTGAAAAACGAAAGTCTCGCTTTTCTTTTCATAGATAACCAAAATTACCCCCCTTTTTCACCTAAAATTACCGCCCATCCAAGTGGCATAATCAAAAAGTTATCACACCTTTTTCACCTAAAACTGCCAATCTTCCTCTAGCAGAATCAAAAATCACTGGGCTCCTTTTACATTTAAGAAAACTACCACTGCACTTTTATCCTTCTCCGAACAAAAATCACAACCTCCGTATTCTCTTTCTCCCCAACGAACTCTCCTTCTCTGTTTTAACTTAGTATTCTCTCATCTATGTGATTCTGCCCCCTTCTCTGTTTTTCTGCAGCTTTCTCTCATCTGTTATTCTGCCCCCAACACATCTACAGAACATCTTCAGGAATCTTTTTGAAGCACACACCTGTGTTCTACACCATTAAAATAACTTCAACTCCTATTCCAACTCCTTTGTCTACACCATTAAAATGATTTCAACAAGCAAGATTATTTACTATAGATGGATCAACGTTTTATAACTAGAATGGATGAGGTTACAACTTACTAATCCGCTGTTTTTTAACTAGGAAGACTGACTATTTTGTAACTAGTAAACTAGGACGGGAATGGAAAACTATTTTGTAAATCCGTACAATATTACATATATCATATATGATTACATACCCATATTGTACTTTTTTTTTGCTTATGATGTTGAAAATAAGTTTTGGCATGTCTTTCAAGTGTCTTATTCTGATTCATTACTTTATATATGTACATATATATAATTATAGATACATACACATATATATATATATATATATATATATATATATATATATATATATATATATATATATATATATATATATATATATGAACTTCCTCAACTTTGTAGTTAGATTTACCGATTTACGATTTATACTTCTCTTACTGATCTTGAGTTAGATCTCGATTTTGACAACCTTGCAATGAGACTAAAAAGGCCAATAATTCTTGCTCACCATATAAATTATTTTTGTTTCCGAAAGATTAATATTGAAAGAAATAAGAAAATTTCAGCAAGCAATAAGTTATTACATTAATAATTGACATGAACTTCATCAAAGATAATCTTGACTGAGGCCTAGTGGTTCCAACTCATGTCCCAACAAGAGATAGCAGACATTACAGTGAACAACTTCCTCAGGGCAAATTATAGGAGTTTTGTAGGTAAGTTGGTGTTGAGACCCTAGATGATCTTGATGATCTGCCTAGACAGTTTGTTTCCTAGACGGTTGTTGAGACATTAGACGATTTATGACTCATTAGACAGTCTGATAACCAAAAAATCATGTGCGGAAGATTGTTGAGACCCTGAACAACCTACCTAGATGGTCTAATAAGTTGATGAGCATAATTTTACTAAGCTTTGATCATAGATTTCTTGGACTAAAATCGATAATAAATCTACTATTTTAATTAGGATTCATATAATTGATTTGTACCTTAAATGTTATTTATGCTAATCTTGTATCTTTAGTCATAGTAGACGAATTGACCAGATGATCTAGTAGGTACATGGAGTAGATGGTCCAACGAACCATCTACCAAGACCCAACTGAAGAAATCACCTTAGCAACATCAAATAATAATAAAGATGAAGGTATAGAAAGATTCTGTTGTGAACGACAAAGAACTAGACGATCTCATTAGATGATCCCATACCATTAGATGACCTTTTAGAGCGTCTACAACTAAGTGCACCAATCTAAAGAGGAAAGATGTTGCACCGATAACCCTGTTACTTTCTAAAGAAGCAAGTTCTTATTCCACACACATCTTCTGCAAGGATATTCTCTCAATTTTCTATAAATAAAATCCTCTACAAAATGCGTCAAAAATATAACAAAATCTTCCTCAAATATTCTAGAATATCTCTCTGCAACAAATTCGATTGTACTAGACCTAACTGAATAAAAATCCAATGTGAATATTGGGAACAAGATTGGAAGCAAAATATTTGGAAAAAAAGTGAGTGGAAATCTGCATCAAATTTGGGAAGAAAATATTTGCGAATTACTCAAAGAAGGAAACAATGGATAATTATAAAGACAATATCTGAGATAGAATCTGAATTCAAGTTCTTAAAGCATAGAAACCTATTGAAAGTTACAAAACTTCAAAGGAAAGGAGAACTCCGCTCTTAGGCAGTGTTCGAGAAATAGAGCATAATAGAATATTTTACTTTTCTTATTTTCTTCGTTGTAATTCTTTCGTTTTGCCTTCATATGGAAAGTTAAACTCTTTGGGTTGATTCTCCATTGATTTCGTAATGAATTTTGAAATTTTTGTTTAATGAAGTTTTATTCTTTAATTTGTTGTATCATATTGTACTTACTATTGATCTTTTTTAATTTTGGTTATGTGGAATTGTTTTTGAATGCTTATTGAGAATTCAATTCTTTTCTTTACATAAAGTTCTTGGTTAGTTCTGATGAAACTCTTTACACTTAGTCAAGATATAGAAGATAAACATCTCGTTGAGAAGATGTTTATAGATGAAGTGAGATACACTAGTAGACACTTGATTGACATTGTTTGATTAAGTTTGACTATGTGAGAAAATTGGAGAATAATAATCTTAAGATAACCAATAAAGAATTCATTCTTGAATAAACTTGAGAGTTAACCTATTTTATTTATTGTTTTATATCGTTTACTTTATTTTTCTACACAACAATCCTCAAACCCCTTTTACTTTACTATTATTACTAACTTTCATTGTTTATACTATCATCTTTTTGGTATTAGACGGTCTAGTACTGTATTAGACGGTCTAAACTGAAAACACATTTAATTTGAACATTAAAACGACAACAATCAAATTTGGCATCGTTGCTAGGATATTCAATTTGAATTTAGTTCTTAGTGTTCTTATTTATATGCAATTTCCTACATTTTATGTTATTTTGCATAATTTTCTTTTTCTCTTTTCTGCATATCTAACTCTGTTTTATTGCTAACCTCATTTTATTGCATATTTTCCATTCTACTTATGTAGTTTTACAATTTTTGCATTTATTAGAATAACTCTACAAAAATAATAATGAAATAAATAAAATAAAATAAAAATTCAGAGTGTCTAATATGTACCTTTAACTCAATTTCAGGAGCGTCTATTAGGCTGTGGTATGTTCATGCATATTTGTATTTATCTGGTTAAGTCCAAGTGAATTACATTCATTTGATCCAGAAATTGAACATACGTACTATAGGCTAACCAAACAGTTTAGTCTGCTTAATCTTTCTACTCATAGGCAGTCTACTTATAGAGCATTAATTGTTTTTCATCACCTATTTCTTCTATTTTTTTTTTCTTTTTCATTTGTAGATATGGACTTAGCTTCTATGAATAATCAACTTTCATATGGAAATTATTCTTCACTTCAACATGGTCAACAAAATAATTATGAAATGCAATGAGTCCTATTTTCAACAGCCACTACAACCTTATGAGTCATATCAACCATATGAGCCTTATCAGCCATATCACCCATATCAGCCTTATCAGCCATATCAACCATATCAGCCTTATCAGCCATATCAACCTTATAAGTCATTGTCAACAGTATTATTGTGATGAATATGACCAAGGTCAACCACCCTTTCAACAATTTGTGCAACCTGTCATTACTCCTCCTAGTTTTGAAAAACCATCTTTAGAAGAGCTTATGAGGCAATTGATTGAAATACAATGGAATCTCAAGAAAGTAAGAATGGTCTTATAAGATTAGGAGAGCAAGTTGCTCACTTGGCTAGACAAGTTGAAAAACTTGCAGAATAAGAAATTTTTAAAGATATTGAAGTTTGCACTACAACTGAAGATTTTGCTAAGAACTGAATTTATGCCATGATTCTTTTTTATTTTGATTTAGAAACTAATACAAATTGTACTTGTGATTTTGATATGTGTATTATATGTGATGAGATTAATTCTGCCATACATCCAATTTCTATTTCATTCGCAGTATCTCTTCCAAGTACAGATGCTTTTCCACAGGAGGAGACATACCCAACAACATTAGATGAATCTACTCTTGACGCTTTGCACATTGCTGAAGTCTCTCTCAACACTAGAGCGTCATCATCTACCGTCCAGCCAACATCACTTGATATAAAGTCACTCCCTTCCCAATTGCTATAGGATTTCAAAGAAAACCAGCTCAGTACATGTGTGGATAAATTTGAGAAGTTGTTGAGCAAAAGTTGAATGTGCTTCAATGTTTACTTCCAATTTTGGATGTTAGTAGGATTTTAGAGTATGTTCACTATCTCTTTTAGTTAGCAAAATAATTGGGAAAATATAAAAGGAAATAACAATTAAGATACAAATAAACCCAATTAAACAAATCCTAATAAAAACAATCGATCTATTATTGATTTTAGTCCAAGAAAGTTATGACCAAAGCTTCTAAGTGTGAGTAAAATTATGCTCATCATAAGTCCCTAGACGGTCTATGACTCATTAGGCGATCTGATGACCAGAACATCATATATGAAGTTTATGCTTTGATGATAACAAAACTTAATTGAATGACTTATTCTAACAATGATCAAACAACTACAGTACACAGTAAACGCTATGAGTATCTACTGGTTGTTTATGTTAGACGATTTGATGAACATGTTGAACACGTAATAGGCTTGTTTAAAATAGTTAATTGTGAAAATCAAAACCTTCTAAATACATATATCGGCTAAAAGTGCGTTCAATCAAAAAGATATTGTATCCAAAAAACAAAAAGATTTGAATCTGAGAAATGACTATGTTCAACCCTGTTTTTTGTATATCTCTAAGATTTATCATTTCCTAAAAAAAATTGTTAAAATTAAATCTTGCAGATATCTTTTTAGTACATTGTGAATATCTCTAAATCTATTTTAAACAAAATCGAATTGAATAATTGATAATCTCAAATACTCTGTTTAAATATCACATATTATCTAGAATGAAAAGATTTTTTTATTATGCTTTTGATTTGATTACAAATTTAATCAGTTGTGACATATTGTGAATATTCTAAATCTTCTTTAAATAGAAACAATTTGAAAATCTCAAGTACTCTGTTTTAGTATAACGTATTCTCTGAAATTGAAAGATATTATGATTATATGTTGATTTGTTTTTACTAACCCATATTGCAAATGCTTTCGAATTAGTTTCTTAAACAAATTTGAAGCAAAACAAACTGAAAGATTGTAAATCTAAGCCTTCTATTGTCTATCACCAAAAAGGCTAAGATACGAAGATATTGCAAAATCCAAATTTAATCAATTCAAGTATCAATGGACGGATTTGGAAAGTTATATAAAGGGATTGAATGTGAACGAATGTAAGAGAGCAAGTCAAGTAATTCCAGTTGTTCAAGTGATCTTGCTAAAGATACAAGAGTTACCTTGAGACTCTAATCAAGCTATTAGAGTATCTAGTCTTTTGGGTTAAGTGCTAAACCATTGTAATTTTTCACATCGCGAAGTTATATGCTCGTAAGTTTTCTTTGTCTTCTCTTTGAGAGTGTTCTTTGTTTTCTTGAGAGTTCTTAATATCAGGAAAGGTTAAGAAGGTATAATCTGGAGAGGTATGAATACTCATTGTAACCTGAAGATGCGAGAATACTCGTAACCTAGAGAGGTGGGAATTCTTATTGTAACCAAGTGTTTTGGTTAGAGGAAGCTCTTAAGCAGTTGCTTAAGGGAACTGGATGTAGTCCAAGTTTGGATGAACCAGGATAAGTTCATGTGTGTTCTCTCATCACTCTTGTTTTTGCACATGCTTTGTTATTTACTAAACAACCTATCTTTATCCACTACGAAAAGAATTCAGACTTCATTCAACCCCTCCCGTTTCCCTTTCTAGAGCCAACTACACCTACAACTGGGAAAGATTGATCTTCATCTACCAACTTGAGGAGGAATGTTGTAAATAGAAGACTATTAGGATAAAAAATATTTGTGGTAATTATGAAAAAGTATCTTTAGAATCTTCCTATTCATTTCAACATATTTTTATTTTCTTTTTAAAGGTGTTGATTATTACAAATAGAGATGATCAAAATGTAATTGTTGTGACTGTTATCAATAAAATAAATTTTTATTTTCTTACATCATTAAGTATAGATATATCTAATTTTCACCATTTTCCGTATTGTCTTCACAAAGTTTTTCCTCCACTTCCAAGTCAACCCGTTCTTCATTGTTTGAACCATCAATGTGCATTGCTCCCCATTGTCAACTTTTTCATCCATCACAAAACACGATCCATTTTGTCTTCAAGTTTCCTGAGGTGTGCATCTTGTAATTCCATGAGAACCTAACTCGCTTTCCCATCTCTGTTTCACTCTACTAATCTTTTCTCGATCGATTCCAATGCAACCTCTACTCTTGTTAATACCAGGAACTTCATGCTCTAAGCAAATGCATGACCAAATGACTATCGAAGGAGCTTTGATACCAATTGTTACACTTGGTACCAACAAAAAGGTTAAGTGGAAAGAATGAACTTTATTAAAATGAAGTACCAATCCACCGGTTATTCACCAGACTCTCCACATTACACTATTTTTCTGTTATTCCCTTCCCAACTCTTCTAACTATATTATATATCTTTCTTTCTTAACCCCTAACAGCCTTAATGAACATTCTATTAGGCAGTTAAAGTACATATGGGTTTAAATTATTTGCTACATAGACCTTTTTAAATCAAAGGTCTCCTATCAACCACATTGTTATCTAGAAGGCATGACATCTTTATGCACAGATCACCATACCCAATATGCTCTCTCCCTTAACAATTTTGTTCATATGGTCATCACCCTACATTAAATATGACCCAAGAATGAATGAATGTTATGTTTTAATGTAGAGAAGGTTGTAGGTTCACTAAATTTCACATGACTAAAACAAAAATAAACAAATAGAAACTGCTACCCCCCTCAATTAACATGTTTATCTAAGTGTATGAAATGAAGACAATCTAATCATGAATTGGAGATGGGGTTCCTACAATACAAGCTGCATATAGCAGCTTAACCGCATTGTCACTAATACTAAACAACAAATCACTCATATCAATATAATACATTGACAATATATTCCAATAATATATTTTACGGAACCATGAATAGAAAAAACAAGATAAAACTCACCTCACGAATGATTTGCTTCACTGATTTTTTGAAGGGAACAACCAGATCAACAGGGTGCTCTTGATCCTCCTCCAAGAAATCCTCGTCATCTTCCATTTCCGCACGGGGCTCCAAAAGAGGCAAATAGAACATCAAAAACGACCTCAGGGAAGTCATTGCAAATGTCCTCAACTCAAAAGCAGAGAAGAGAGGTTTAAGTTCCACATTATACTGCTTGGTACTATATCTTAGTGCATCATATTGGTAATTCTTTTCAAAAGAACTTTGTATACTAGAAATGTAGTCTTCAGATAATGCTGCACCAGCATCACAATAACCAACTGATGACCTGAAAATAAAATAATGATAGGAACCAAGATATTAAACAAGAAAAATAGATAAACTAGTACTGATATGTATCCTTGATCAGAAGAAAACTCCTCCATCTGATGGAATTAGAGAAATCTAAAAAGAAACTATGGATAAAATTAATCATTTTACAAATATGGAAGAGCACTAAGCAAGTAAAAACAAACAAACCCCTGGATTATGAGAAGAGCTAGCCTCCACTCAAAATCACCACCCAAAACCTCAGAATAATTCTTCCCTTTCATTTGGGCACCCTCCCTCCTTATATACCCATTTTTTCTCTCTCTCTCTCTCTCCCGTTTTGCAGTACACAATTCCCATATCAACCTCGCCATTACTGCCACCCAACTATTCCGTTATTTTTTCTTCTTTGCAAACATGACTTATAGGACTAAGAAATAATGTGACGGTTAAAAGTAAATATATGCTCATTGAGCAACTCATAGCACTTATAAAAACATCACACCCTTTCCTCTTATTCCTCCAAAAAGCTAAAATTGGGTCAATGGTAATTCCGTTAAAAATGCCATGAAATCCCCAGATATACAAAGCACACGCAAAACAAATAAGTGTTCAGTATATATACACACACACATACATAACGATAACAATTCTGAGAGATGGTCCATACTATAATTCAATAACATAATAAGAAAAGAGTTGTTGCAACAGGACAGACAATGAATTACTCAAGCAAAATATCTTCTTCGGAAGAAATAGAGAGGAAAATCAAACAAACTTTAGCAAAGTGTTCGATGAATGATGACTGCAAGCCCCTTTAGCTCACTACCTAGAATCTCCAAATGTAACAATTCTAATGAAATATATTCAACCTCTGCAGATCAAACTCCAATTTATGTCCTTGTAATCAAGCATGAAGCACGTTTGCCTTATGTTATGATTTCTTCCCCAAACTGCTCTTAACTCTTTCAAGTAAACAATCGTAATCACAAATAAATTGTTCCACCAAAATTAAAATTATAATAACATTTTTTAAATCTTAGAATTCTTAACCATTTCACAAATAAATGTAAGTGATGAATGGATTCAAATTTATACCAATGAACCAAATCATGCCCAAACAACCCATTTATCCCAAAAAAAAAATATCGAAATTTTCACCATCCTGGCAAACTTTAAATGTACCCAAATCTTCAAAAGTAACACTATCCTATCCTAGATCAATGCCAGTGTAGAAAAGCGGAGGCGGAGCATACCCAAACAAAGCCCTCGAGGCAAAACCAGTCCCCGCAGCAACAGACGCTGCAGCAGCAGTAGCAGCAGCAGAGGCGGAAAAAAGGGCACTAGAAGACTGAAAGGCGTGAGAAGAGTGCAATCCGAAGCTCAAGTTTTGGTTTTTCCTCCACAGATCTAGAACTATAGCTATGCCAGCCATTGTTGGAACTTCCAATGGTTGCAAAGTCTAGCCCACCCCGTTTGTGCTGAGTTGACAGATTATAAGTGAAAAGTCACCTAAATTTTAATAAAAAATAAATAAAATCAATACCTAGACTGTAATCAATTCATAATTTCACACACAATGAAATGGGTGAGACTTGAGAGCGTTGTTTAATCCTATTACATAGACGAAGGCAAAGAAGAATACAAAAATGGCATTGAGATTAGAACTAGAAAATCCAATTAACTTACTCGGAACTCATATGGGTATCAAAAATTAGCCACCAACAATAGAAATAAGAAACCCAGAATAATAAACTCACCCTACTATTTAGAAAAAAATGAAAATTTTAAAAGAAAAGATGAAACATCTCCAGAACCCATATATATCTCACTAACGTGATGCAACTCAAAACACCCCTCCATGAACTTAGGAACACCAAAACTCCAACAAACACAAAAATCAGCAAACCCATTTATTCAAACCCAAGAAAAAATTAAAAACAACAAAACCAGTAAGCTGCAGCCCAAACATATATGAAGGGGAAATTTTCCAAAAATCTCTTTTTTTATGAAATTCCGGAGGCATCAACAACTACGATCAAGTCAACACGTAGGGGGAAATGCTCACAGCGGCTGCCGGCGGCGGCGTCGGCGAGGAGGATGTGCTCAGTGGCTGAGACGGAGGGTGAGAGCTGAGAGGGGTTAGTAATGTCTGAAAAACAAAAAGAGGAAATTAACGATTGTACGAGCATTGCACCACTTCATAGGAAATTTCGTTAGCTAAATTATACATTTTATTTGGGTAGAATTTGGTACTTGAATTTTTGAAGGGCTATAAATTTAATTTTTTTAAATAGTAAAAAATTAGATTTAGGTTTTTAAATATGTAAAAAACAAAATTCTAATATCATAACTTCATGATAACATATCTCTAATTTACTATGGAGTTAATTTTATGATAAAATAGTGTCATAAAATTAACCATATAGTATATTTATATGGCTTTTGATATATTTAAAGACTAAAATAAATATTTTATTACTTTAAATATTAAATTATAATTTTATTACGTGTTTAAGAATCAAATTAATCCGTTATTCCTTTTTAAAATATTTAGATAAGAGTTCAAATTATTTTAAAGAAGTTTAAAGATTTGTTTTCAAATGAAAACTCATTAAACAGAGAAAGAAGTGAAAAGTTGAAAATTCAATACATCAAAACATAAAAAACCAAAAAAAAAATCAACTAAAACTTTCTCTATTCTCGATCGACAATTTGCAAGAAAAATCACTGTAAAGTATCTTTTTATATAATTATAATAATATATTAATTATATACATTATATATGTATATTTAATTACGTTTCAACGTAATTGATTATATATATTATTATATATATTAATATAAAATAATTAATAATAATATAAAAATAGTCATAATTTAAAATAAATAAATATAAATATTTAAAATAAATTATATAATAATAATAATAATAATAATAATTTTTTATTATAAAATAATATTTGTTTTTAAATTTATTATTAAAATTCTTTAAAAATTTTAATTTTTTATTTTAAAATATTAATCTTATTAATTAATAAATTAATATATTTTATAATAAATTAAAATTATTTTTAAAAAATTATTAATTTAATATTTTCATAAACTTTTAAAATATTAATAATTATATTAAATAAATTTATTAAATTTTACTTTTAATTTTATGAATAAATTTATAATTTTATAATTTATTATACTAAAAATTAAAATATTATTATATCTATCACATCATTCACAAACTTTCCACTTAAATCTTACTATTTTTTCTTTAATTCAAATAACTAAACTTTTCAAACACCTTCATCTTAAATCATCTCAAATCTACTTTTTTAAATCTGTTCTCGGATCTAAACACACCTTAAATAAAGGTTGTTTCTCTTTATTTTATTTTTTATCAATTTATATGAGAATTAAGTTACTTCAATGAATTTTAGTGGAAATGGTGTTTTTTATCTTCATTTTAACTTTTGTTAGTGAAATAATTTTATTAAGGAATTGATATTTAATTATTAAATTATTAATTGTTAATTCAAGTGACTAGTCTCCTTAGGATTCTCTAATTTCAACCTTGTGAATAAAACCAAAATGTAATTATAAGGAGAAATTTCGTTAAATATGGTAAATATGGTTAAAAAAATCATTATTTTAAGAAATGTTGAATAGATGAATGGCGAAATTTACTGTCAATGTAATTTAAATCTTTTTCAAATATTTAATCTAGTTTTTGCATTTTACGTTTAAGTTTAAAATTAACATTGTTAATAATATTATCTATATCTATCATTATTAATAAAGAAAAATTATTTTTGTAATATTTTTTACTATACACGTTTTATGTGGTCTTATTCTTATGACTATAATTTATTTTATTGATTTTATTATTTTGTGAGAAATTATTTATGATAAATAATATTTATACTTGAATGTGTATATTTTTGTATTAATTATTATTAATAATCATAATATTTATTCTTGAATGTTGGGTCTTTTCGTCCATTGTCACGCACTTAATATTTTAGAGCTAAATTTTGACACCAATTATTATACTAGGAAAAACATAAAAAGAAAGAGTTGAATTTTATTTTTGAAACATCTAACGCACTTTTCACGGATATCATCTAATATGAAATATCTAGACAATAGATTTATAAATAAATTAATTAGTTAATTATGGTAATTGTATATGATGTAGTGTATCAGACGAAACTATTTAAACATAACAAATTTGCTTATATAAAAATGTTTTAGTTATAAATAATATTATAATAACTTTCCTTCTTTATTAGTACAAATATTAATAATATGTAAAGTAGAGAGATAGAGAAAGAGAGAATACATTGTAACTTCTGTACTAGTTCGTCTAATCAAACAAATTACGCCCCGTTCTTAATCTACTAATTGAGTTCCACTAAACAGACTTGAGTATTCTCTGGGCACATAGTCATTTCTAGCTAATCCCTTAAGTATTCTTGACATAAGTTACTCTTGACTTAATTGAGTACTATTTGGCTTCATAGTCACTCTAGTTGACTATTGAGTATGTTTTACTCAAGCTACTCTTGCCTAACCACTGAGTATCCTTTGAACATCAACCACTCCTAGCTCATAATTGAGTATTTTTTGCCAACCACTCCTAACTAAGATGAAGAACTTGTATACATGACGTTCAAGTGTCACGTTGAAGCTTTATTGGAGAGAATGATTGTTTGAAGACATATGAAGAATTTGATTACTCTCTCAATTAAGTGATTGAACACCAATAGTGTTCTTTTATGAAGCTTTAGATGGACAAAAAAATTTGAGCAATGTTTCGACACTATACAACGTGGTCTCACCTTTTCTTCTTCTCCTTGAGATGATTTATATAGGCTTTAAAGAAAATGACTGTTGTGAATCCGTTTTTGCTCGTTGAATCAACTTCAGTTCTTTTGTGTGTACTTCTTTCGTCTGATGGGCTTGCTTAACTAGACTGCATTGAATGCTCTCTTATTCTTTATGTAATCTTTCAAATAATTGGATCAAGTTATCTTTCTTGGAAAGTGTGCCTTGGTTTGATTTGCCTACTTGTGCATAGTCGTACGAGGCATATATCCCTTTTAAAGTTGTCAATGCTTAGTGTTAGGAAATTTACTGAGAAGAAGCAATTTCAACTTAAACTCAAAGAAATCTTTTGATGTTGAATTTAGAATATGCTTTTAAGGATCTCTTTGACAAGCATACATTCCTTATAACATATAATAAGCATATAGATATTCATTGAAGTATGAGGTTCGCTTAGCCTATGTGTATATCATCTGATGTTTTATGCATGTTTCATTTGATCTTATATGCACCTTATCAGACTTAAAAGAAGACAACACAATGTTGTATTGTTTGTTAGATGAAACATTTACATCTTACATGATCTATTTTCCACAAACAATCATCGTCTTACAAACAAAGTATGATCATTTTATATTAGCTCGTTTAAGCACTTAATCAAATTATTAGGTAATGGACTTTTGCCTTAATAAATAGTTTATTTAGAATCATGTGGAAGTTTTCTAAATAAGGTTGAAATTTATAGAATTATTTTAATACATGTTGTTAGCACCAGTGGACTGCTGCAGTGATTTGATGAAGTCAACCATGAGTAAAGAAGTTCAAGACCTATGATCATATGTGGAATGCATGAAGATTCATGAAGATTTGAAGCTTGGTCTAGAACGTAGGAATATGATTGAGGGGAGTATGATTCAACGTAGCATGATGTGCATTTGTTAATCATTAATAAGCTCCAACAATTTAAAAACCTGATTTAAACAAATGTTTTTGAAATAATTACAAAAATCAGATTTTTGTATTTTAAGCAACTGTTTTAACCGATTGAGAAAAACAGTCGACTGTTTGACAATCGACTGAAATTTAAAAGACAGTTGTCTATAAAAAGGTGGCGCGAATTTTTGAAAACATAACACAGTGTGAGAAAAACAGAAGTTGTGCGAAATCATTTTACAAAGTACTCAAGTTTTTCTAAGAGAGAGATAATAGCGCCCTTATGAGTTTGTGAGAAAGATCTTGCAAGAAAGTCATCAAGAATCACAGTC
>Ga0209489_103698_pt1 | contig 29372 bp, 20 predicted proteins | sample SiratrowhiteBW_FD_187527 | JGI IMG/M metagenome (GOLD analysis project Ga0209489, IMG submission 187527) | Root nodule microbial communities of legume samples collected from California, USA - Siratro white BW (SPAdes) (version 2) | ecosystem: Host-associated > Plants > Roots > Nodule | place...
ACTGGGGACTTGTTTGAGAGTCAGGCCAATTTGATTAAATAAGTAAAATAAGTGTGGTCTTCTGAATGTTTATTTTCCCTTTCTTTTGTATATATGATTCTTTTCTTCTGTATATATGTTATCATTGTTGGAATATTGAACCTTAGGGTAGACGACATGCTATATCTTTTCTGGTTGTTTTGCAGGTGGGGGGTTGGGTGCATGATTCTCCCTTCACACACACACTTTTATGCATATATCATGAGTGGGATCCTAAAACCCCGGATCTGAAAAAGATTAGAATTAGAGGGATTCAGTGATACTGAAATGGATGTACTTCCTACTTCGGTTTTCATGAGAATCCCAGCCAGAGTCTATTCTCTTATCGCCTGTTCATAAGCTAGTTGGTATCTGACAGCTTTGGATAAAGTGGTAATGAGGGCCATAGCTCTGGTGGCCTTTATACCTTTAGGGATTAGGGAACTTACCTTGCGAGGATGCATCTAAAGACCTTAGAACCCTAGGTGTTATCTGCCAATTTTATTTAGGGCACTAAGGGAGATAATCACGTACTGCAACCACTCACTGGCATTTGCTTATGAAGACGGAATGATAGTTAATAATGTGAAGGAGAGGAAAATTTGAAAATGAATTGAGTTTTAATGCATATCATACGTATTGTAATTTCAGTTTCATGCATCATGTTTTTATTTTAAACGGTAATTTTGAAAATTGTACACTAGATGATGGAAATTAAATCTGGCTTTGGAGTTGAGAGGGAATCAGAAGTTTCGGACTTGAAAAAGAAGTTGAGATTCGAGCCAATAAAAAACAATCTTTCTAAGCTCAAAGAGCTCAGAAGAAAGTTAAAGGTTATACAAAGAACCTCTTTCAGAAGGAAATATGGGAATCTGTTGGGGTTGTTGGAGCTAGAGATAGAGATACCCATTGTTACTGCGCTTGCTCAATATTACGACCCTTCCATGAGATGCTTTACATTTCAAGACTTTCAATTGGTACCTATTATTGAAGAATATGAGCAGATCATGGATATTCCTTTGAGTAGAGGAGTCCCCTATAAGCATCTAGAACAACACGTTTCTATTTCGATGCTATCATCCATCACTAAGATCCCACATTAGAGGTACTAGAGTGATTTCTCAAAGATTCCTAAAAGCTCACCTTTTTCAGCTGAGTACAGAGGGAGATTGGGAAATATTTATGGATGTGTTGGCTCTCACGTTATATGGAGTGGTGCTATTTCCATGTGTTGGTAACTATATTGATTATGCTACTATAGATATATTCGTTGCTGTGAGAACAAGATCTGAGAATCCAGTTACAGCGGTTTTAGCAGACACTTACTTAGCACTAAATTTGTGCTATGAGACGAAAATTAGAAAGATGTTTTGTTGTGTGCACATACTGTGTGTCTGGTTGATGGCTCGTGTTGGTGATAATATACTGGGAGTCAAATGTCCGATAGAGTTAGTCCCAGAGGAAATTAGAAAGGAGGAGTGGTAAAGAATGGGCTCTATATGTCGCTGGTTTGAATCAGAAGAAGATCATATGGCAACCATCATGGCAACAAAGATCAAAAATCATTTTTAGTTGTGCTGGTTTTCCTAATGTGCCCCTTATAGGGGTAAGAGGATGTATTAATTATAATCCAGTTTTGGCTCAAAGACAGTTTGGTTATCCAATCCGAGGAGCACCCACCGCTGATGCTTTAGTTGCACTTGTTTGCTACTACAAAGAGGGATTTATGAATGAGACGTTACATCGGATCCGCAACGCTTGGAAGGACCTATTCTATGCAAAAAAAGACACAAGATTGTGGTCAGTAAATAAAGGGGTCCCGTATCAGTAATGGCTAGCAAAAAGAGTAAGAGAAGTCAAGTTGCCTTACCATGTGATTCCTCAAGAACCTTTGGGAGAATCCGTACCTGAAGAACCTGTGCTTGACGCGAGCTCTGAGGAAATACAAAAGCTGAAAGAGGAAAATGAGTGGTTGAAGAGAAAGAATAATGTGCTAAAAGATGACATTCAAAGCCTTCAACACGATTACTTGAATGTCAAAGTAGAATGCAAGAAAAGACAAAGGCTAATGAGAGCTTGGTGAAAAGGCAGAAAGTGGATAGGCAGTGTATTGTGGAAATGACTCAAAAGCTGATTGAAGCTGAATCCACTCCAAGAGTTAGAGAATGGGAAGGAGATGCGTCTTCTGAGTACCAGTGGAAGAGGGCTTATGAGGAAGCCAGTTGGAACAAGCGAATGCTGACAAGGGAGTTACATGACTTACAGACCAAGTTTGACAACATCGAAGCACAGATGAAAGATATAGTAGAAGAATATGAGGGAAAGATAAAGAGTGAGCAGTGGTACAGAATGGAGATGGAAGAGAAGCACGAGGTTATAGTGACTCAGTTACAGAATCACATTACTGAGCAGGACAAAGCTATAATCCACTGGAAGAGATGTTTGTCACAATTAGTTGCTTTAGCTAATGGTGCTATTGATGAGGTGCCAAGGATGTGGCGAGAGGCCGATGCAACGTTGAAGTTTTTTAATCCTCCAGAAAAAGTCCAAGATTTTCTGAATCATTGTAAATATTTAGTAGAAGAGATGAAAAGCATAGTGGCTCGCGCCAAGAAATGATAGTATTTTGTGTTTCAGATAAACTTCTTTTATTTTTTATGATGTCAGGAATTTTAATTTCTCTATTCAACAAAATTGCAGTTTAAATTTTTGTGAAATGTGTGTACAATTTTCAGGATTATTGTTCGAATTGCATGCATCATCTTTTATTTTGCATATCCATTTTTTCGTATCGTCACTTAATTAATTCGTAAAATAAAAAAAATTAATCAGAGAAAGCAATAACGGCTAAGTTCCCACGACATCCATATCGGACTCGCGCCAATTCTCAAAAGATGGAAGACTAGGAGCAAGCAATGAAGGCAATGCAGGATGAGATTGCTGAGTTGCAAGGTAAGATCAATCAGATTCATGGCCTAAACAATCAATTGGATGAGATTCTCGAACACCTAAAGGTTATAAGCAACAAACCTGAAGCTACTACTAGAGATGAAGGGGTTCAGTATTCAATTCCTCTTGCTTTTCAACCGGGGATATCACAAACCCGAGATCTTTATCACGAGAATCAAACAAATCAAGAGTTTCCTCTGTACGGCATGCCCATAAACTATGAACCACTCTATGATGAAGGTGCGGGGCCTGAAACTATACCGCACGGTGGTCGTGGTGAGGATGTAGTAATTAATAGAATATCGGCTATTACCCAACCCAGGGTTTTGGTTGGGACTTTGAGAGGTGAGCCCAAAACAGAAGTTGTAGCTCAGACTACCGCAGTTCCTGATGTTGATAGAACGAAAGATAAGCTGGAAGTCCTCGAGGAGAGATTGAGGGCAATAGAAGGGGGAGGAAGTTATGAGTTTGGAGATGCTGTCGGTCTATACTTAGTACTGGGTGTTGTAATTCCCCCAAAATTCAAAGTGCCAGACTTTGAAAAGTACAAGGGGACCACTTGCCCAAAAAGTCATTTGACCATGTATTATAGGAAGATGGCAGCTCATGCACACAATGAAAAGCTCCTGATTCATTGTTTTCAAGATAGCTAGGGAGGTATGGCATTAAACTGGTATATGCACCTTGAACCAACTCGGATTTTTTCATGGAAAGATTTGGTAGACACTTTCTTGAAGTAGTACAAATACAATATGGACATGGCTCCGGATAGGATGCAGCTACAGAATATGACAAAGAAGAATGCTGAAACGTTCAAGGAGTATGCGCAGAGATGGAGAGAGTTGGCTGCTCAAGTTGAACCTCCATTACATGAGAAAGAGATGACCACGATGTTCATAGAAACTTTACAAACGCCTTTCTATGAGCATGTGCTCGGAAGTGTTTCTTCCAATTTCTCCGATATTGTCACTATCGGAGAAAGAATTGAACATGGGATGAAAAATGGGAAAATAGCACAAGGCTCATCCGCAGCCGCAACTGCTAAACGACCCGGGTTCAGTTCCAATAGGAAGAAAGAAGGAGAGGTTCAAGCAGCTGCTGCTATGCCTTATTGGGGAGGATTTCAACAATAATACCGTCCCAATCACAGACCTTCATTTGCATTTGTCGCAAACGCTGCGCCAAGCTACTCACCAAATGCTCCTAGGCTGTCAGCTGCATATCGACCGCCATTTACCCCCAATAATGCATTTCAGCCTAGAGCGGGGAGTCAAAACTTTGATCAAGTACAAAATCAAGCCTTTGGTCAAAAGAGCAATTTTGCAGAAAGAGTTGCGAATTTCACTCCTATTCCGATGACTTATACTGAATTGTTGCCCGATTTGCTTAAAAATGCGCTGGTGGCCTTATGTCCAGCAAGGGTTCTACAACCTCCATTCCCTAGGTATTATGACGCCCATGCCAAATGCGAATACCATAGTGGGGAAGTTGGTCATTCAACTGAGAATTGCCGAGCTTTAAAGTATAAAGTGCTATCCTTGATCGATTCGGGGTGGCTCACATTCCAAGAATAAAAGCCAAGTGTTGAAAAGAACCCTCTGTCCGGACATGCAAACCCCACAGTTAATGCTGTCAGTGAAGGTCAAGGTCCAAGTCTGGTTAAAAGTGTCGCTGAGATGAAAAAGCCTATGGATGAGGTTTTTAGAGCAATCTGCCAAGTTGGTTTACTCCATTATGAATACAATGATGGAGATAAATGTGGTTTTCACGCTAGCACCGAACATTCTATTGGTGATTGTGATGCATTCAAGACCTTTGTGCAAAACTTGATAGATAGACATATTCTACAAGTCAGTCATCAGAAAAAGGAAGAAGGGGTGTTTGCTGGTGAAGAATGGACTCCACAAAGGCCTAAACCGTTGGTCATACAATTTACCAGGTCCACTAATTCCATACATTCCGGTCGTCAACCCTTGATAATTCAGACACCTGCTGCTTTCCCATACAAGAACGATAAAGTTGTTCCTTGGAAGTACGGTGTCAGTATTGTTCAAGGAGAACAAAAGGAAGAATCAGGCAAGGTAACAATTGATAACATCTCCGGAATAGGAGGTATGACTAGGAGTGGGCGTCTCTTCACTCATCCAGACTTAAGGGATGAAAGAAGCTGTGAGAAGAATAAAGATGAAATTGCTATGGAAAAGGCCAAATCATATCTGAAGGGAAAAGTTGTGCAGGCTTACTCGGAGCCTGAGGAGAAAGAGAGAGAGAAAAAAGAAATTACTGATGAAGACGCTGCTGAATTCCTGAAGTTTATTCAGCAGAGTGAGTACAAAGTGGTGGATCAGTTAAAGCGAATGCCTGCCAGGGTGTCTTTGTTGGAATTGTTGATGCATTCGACTTCTCATCGGAAGTTGTTAATGAAGATCTTAAGTGGAACTCATGTGGAACAGGATCTCTCCTTAGATAAATTTGAAGGAATTGTTAGTCATATCGTGGCTAACAATTACTTAACTTTTACTGAGGAAGAAATACCTTCTGATGGTAGAGGTCATAACAAAACTCTCCATATTTCGGTTAAGTGCATGGATCATTTCATATCACGTGTGCTAGTTGATAATGGTTCATCTTTGAACGTAATGCCGAAAGCTACATTGAACAAGTTACCTAGTAACGGATTTCATCTACACCCCAGTACCATGGTAGTGAGAGCTTTCGATGGTAGCAAAAGAGATGTTATAGGAGAGATAGAACTACCAATACAAATTGGACCTTGCACTTTCCAAATTGTATTTCAAGTGATGGACATAGCACCAGCATACAGCTGCCTGCTGGGAAGGCCTTGGATACACACGGCTAGGGTGGTACCATCTACTTTGCATCAGAAGCTGAAATTTATAGTTGATGATAAGTTGATTATAGTTTCCGGAGAAAAGGATTTAATAGTATGTAGATCCACATCCACTCCTTATATTGAAGCTGCGGAAGAAGTTTTAGAAACATCTTTTCAGGTTCTGGAGATTGTTAGCACAACCTATGTGGAGCCTTTCAAAGTGAACCCATATCTGTCTAACACATCTCTGATGACGGCCAAGACTATGATGAAAGAGGGGTATAAATACGGTAGTGGTTTGGGCAAGAATAGTACAGGATCTGTGAAGCCATTGAAATTGGTGGAAAACAAAAGGAGGTATGGTTTGGCATACAAACCTACTTATGCTGATCGGAGGAGGATCATTGAAGAAAGAGTTGAAAGAAACCAAGCCAAAGTAGAGGGTCGGGAGCCGAGTAGTAAAGAAATTCCCATTTGTGACCTGAGTCAGAGTTTCTACAGCGCCGGTTGGATCAATTTTGATCAAGTGGCGGTTATTGAGCAGAAAAATGGAGATCTGAGTTTCAATCATGTGCACCCTTGTCGTCCGAATGAAGAAATTGGCAATTGGAAGTCTGTGGATGTACCTATGGTGTTTAGTAGTGACAAAATGTAATGCTTTTCGGTTAACCCTATCGCTTTGCCCAGAGCTTTAGGGTATTTTTGTTTTCATGGTTTAGTTTTTAGGATTTGATGTTTCTTTCTTGCATTTTAAATTTGAATTGTCCCTACCGCTTTGCCCGGAGCTTTGGGGTATTTTTGTTTTCATGGGTTAGTTTTTAGGATTTGATGTTTCTTTCTTGCATGTTAAATTTGAACTATTTCCCTTTGAGAGCGCAGTATTGCGCCTTTGCATAATAAAATCGTATTTTCATTTTCTTCATCACTTTTTCTTTCCTTCGCATTTATTTTTATAAACTTGAATAATGCAGACACGTTGATGAATCTTTTGAAAATAACAAAGACAATATCTCATACCCTAATTTTACACTCCCAATCGATAATATGGAAGATGATTATGAAGAGGACTCGGAACCCCCTCCTGAATTGTTGAGATTAGTTGAACAAGAAGCCAGAGAGCTAAAACCACATCAAGAGGATGTAGTGATAATCAATCTAGGGGACTGCAATGAGAAAAGGGAGGTTAAGATAGGCACAGGGATGTTAAAAGAAATACAGGGGCAATTGTGTGTCTTGTTAGGAGAATTCAGGAATATTTTTGCCTAGTCTTACCAAGATATGCCTGGATTAGACCCTGACATAGTGCAGCATAAATTACCACTCAAGCCAGAATGCCCTCCCATAAAGCAGAAGCTGAGAAGAATGAAACCGGAGGTATCATTGAAAATAAAGGACGAGGTAGAAAAACAGTTCAATGCCGGATTTTTGGCGGTAGCAAAATACCCTCAATGGGTGGCTAATGTGGTCCCAGTACCGTCTTAGGACAGGCGTTGTGGGGTGCTAATACCTTCCCCACACGTAACCGACTCCCAGACTCTAAATCCGATTTTGTGAACTTGCCTTATCCTGTTTTTGGTTTTCCATAGTTTTCCGTTAATAAATTATAGTGGCGACTCCTCCGTTTTATTTAAAAAAAAAATTATAATTTTGTTCGCCATCCCCATCGTGACCCCGGTTGCGACAATTCTATATATATAATATATATGCACGTGTGAATGCTTAATATAATTCAACTAATTTTGCACATCTAGATTGAAAAGATACAATATTGTAATCTAAATAATGCTTACTCTACAGGGGTCACATCTTGAACAACTATGAATACAAGATAAAGATATATAGATCACAATTACATTCTGTGTCAAAAAGCTTTCCAGTTTACACTGATTATTCCTTTCTTTAGGAAAGAGAAAGATTTTGTTAAATCATTCACTCTGTATTTTCAAATTTACACTTTAATTACTTATTTTTATCTGTAAAATAAGGTTTAGACTGAGTTTAAGAGGGGGGTGAATTAAACTTTCAAAATCTTTTCGCAAATCTGATTTGTTCTTGAAATAGAGAATGAAAATTCTTAATTCAATCAATCAACTCGTGTAATTCTGGACTGTCCAGTAAACAATCAATTCTGCACAACGGAAATTATTAAAGATAAACCCAGAAAACAGTTTCAGTACTAAAATGTGTTAATCCAGATTCAAGATGATTAAACACAATCCAGTAGAAAAAAATAATCCAAAAACACAGTTGATTCAGATATGCGAAAATAAATTATCAGAATATAATCAACTATATGATCAGATTTTAATCCAGTCAATTTAAATGATAACAGCAGTTTAATAAAAGAAATCAAGAAGAGTAGGGAGAAAAGCAAGAACATAGAATTTTTATCCTGGTTCACCCTTCCACAAGGGCTACGTCCAGTCCTTTGCAAACTAGCACGGATTTCCACTAAAAGATCACAAGATCAGTTTACAACCCTTGCTCCCAGCAAGTTACAAACTGCTTCCAGTAGTAAACCCACACCTCACTGAACCCTTCAGCTAGTGAGACCAGTGCAGAAACCCACTGCACCAACTCAATTACAAACCCAATAATTGAAAACAGCAAACAGATTACAGAACAACAAGATCAGAATAGATCACACAGTACTTCTACACAGAACAGATTACAAAGAATGAAGATCAGGTGTAGAAGACTTAGCTTTGGTCCAGAACCAAAGTAGCAAGAACCTCACTTCAAGGATGCTTTAAAGATTCACGTTCTTGGAGGTTTCTTCATTTGAAAAGCTTTTACCAAAGTATGATCGCACAAAAGGGGCGCTATATCTCACTTAGAAAATCTCAAGGAATGCTTTTCAAAAGTTTTTGATTACTGAAAATGATAGTGCCCATTCCTTTAAATACCCAAATCAGTTTTAAAAACAACTTAACTGTCACAGTTCAATTAATTGAACAAACCATTCAATCGATTGAATTGACCGTTAGTTGACCCAGTCAAAGATTCCAGTTGTAACAGAAATAACTGTATTCCAGTTGTAACAAAAATAACTGTCACATTCAATCGATTGTTTTAGAAATTCAATTGATTGAAAAACCTTTCCCAGCAAAAAAACAGTTTGGGCTATTTTTATTAAAAATAGTTTTAATAAAAATATTTGTGAATCTTTTTAGCACCACAGGAATGATGAACCATGCCACTAATGATTAAGGACTAAGTTAATCACCAACACACAAACCCAACTAAGGACCAAGACCTAATCACCCAACCATCTTCATGTTGGCACAAAGTCTTCACTTGAACAATTCTGGTCCAGGTTGGTTCCAACAAATTCTTCATGAGGCAGTCTTCATGAGCTCACGTGCTAGACATTGATCTAACATAGTCCAGATCCAATCCATCAGAAACTTCAACAAGCAATGGTCTTTATTGACTTTATCTAATCACATGCCTAGCCTTGGTGCTAACATTATCACTATCATAATAATTATAAATTTTAAAAAGATATTAATTATTATATTTAAAATAATAATAAATGTTTTTAGTATATCTATGTAAACAATAATATTATTTTTAACTATTCATAATTTTTTATAATATTAAAATAAATGTGAAGAATAAAATGAAATAATAAATTAAAAGATATATCATCAATATTGAGAACATAATTTTTAAAAACAAAATAATTGCTATAATTTATGAGAAGAAAACAAATTGAAGACTTTTTCCTATTTAAAGGATTTGTTTGTTAACAAAGGAATTGTATATTTATTTAGAGAAAATGAGTTCATGAATTTTTTTGTAACTAAGATTTGAAGTGGGACTATAATATTTGTTAATTATTATTATAAGGAACGTTTGGATCGAAATCTTATAATATTTGTTCCATTAATATTCTCATTAGGTCGATTTTTTTCTCTGTTGCTCCTGTGAGAAGGAATTATTCATAATTGGACTGGGATGAGATAATAATTAACTTTTATTGGACTCATGTAATTTCCATTTTACTTCATTAAAAAATCATAGGAGCAAGGCTAAGCCTTCCACAAACATTTAACTTTATCCTTCAATAACTCCTTCAAATAGTTCAAGTTACCTTACAATTTTCTTTACAATTTTGTTAAGTCTTTAAATATTGTACATCGACCACAAGTGTCTTTAAATAATATTGTGAGTGGACCACTGTTATTAGTAAAACTTCAAGAGACCATCATGAAAATTTTGAATATGATTTTACCGTTCACCATCATTAAGAATGTTTATAATTTAAATAAATTGAATACTTTTACTAATGTTCGTATAAATACATAGTACTTTGTTCTTTAACTCTACCTCTCTAACAATGTCCTTCTAAAAGTTCAAAACTACAATTATAATTCTACAGTGTATGCTGAAATGTATCTTGAAATCTTGTGTTCATCATTGTTATTAAAAACTTTAAGAAATATTGATGAAAATTTTATTCTAATTTTCATATAATTAAAACTATATAATATTAATTTTGATAAATTAAAAGACATTGTTTTATTGATACGGTGATGTCAACTTTTTAAGAAATTTGTTTTAAGCATATAACAGTAATATATTTTCTCACAAATTTGTTATAACGTATATGCCAGTGTCTTTTCATAACGAATTTATAAGTCTAATTTTATCAGTTGATTATCAACAATATTTTATAATATTTAATTTGCTTGATTTTCTTTATATATATATATAATTTTATATTAAAATATAAGATTCTTCGTTATAATTTAAATTCTAAAATAAATATGGTATATAAAAAAATGGTAAAGGAAAAAGTAAACAAAAAAAAATTGAATGAAGAAGAAAAAAATTTAGGAAAGAGAGAGAAAATAGGAAAAAAAAAAACGAGAAACAATAAAAAAGAAAGAAGAAAAGTAAAAAGATATATTATCAAATACCTAATACCTTCTCATTGCTATCAGAGTGATATGGATTCTAATGGATTGGGATGAGACAATAACTCATCCTTATTGGACTACGACTATTGGAATCCACAGCGGCAAAGTCACTCTTTAACTTTACTCTCCAACAATCTCCTTCTTCATTCTTCAAATAGTTTAAGGTCATAGTTACAGTTCTCACCTCTGTCTCTAAATATTCCAGCATCGACCACCGTACCGTTATTCGGAAAGCTTCCAGGAAAGTGGTGTAGAAGAATTTGAATCTGATTGTGCTGGTCACCACCAACAAGTATGCTTATAATTTAAAGAAATTAAATTATTTTAAAAATTTATTTATAAAAATTTTCTTAGTATACCTATAGTGATATCTTTTTATTCTTTTATAGATATTTTTTTCTTAGATACTAGTACAATAATAGTTTTTTTTTTCTTAGATTTGATATGTAAGTGTAACATGTTCTCATATCTAATATCTAATATGTATATAGTGGTGGTGAAGTCAAAGTGTTGTTGGTGGAGGATGTTATTGATGAAGTTGTAGGGGGTTCAATAAGTGGTACTGCATAGAAAAACTCTTTTATTAACTATGGAGTTCATTCGTCTATTAGAGCGCTAGATAAGCTCATTGATTTACAAGACCAGGGAGTTTTCAAATTTTTCTTGGGGAGTCGACGAACATAAGGATAAAGGATTCGGATAAGGTTTCTGAAGAGAGGAGTCTTTGGGGGATTGCCAAAGAGATTGGTATTGTATGTCAAGAAAGTGAAGACAATATCATCCAAAAGTTCTCAGAGATGGAAGAATGGGACAGTATATTGCTGCGTGAAGCGACATGTAAGGAGGGATTTTTGTTTTCATGAAGCTGATTAGTATTAATATAAGGGGTTTGGGCAGAGATATCAAGTGGAAGTATATCAGAGAGCTTATTAGTAAGGAAAAGGCCGGAGTGTTGTGTGTGCAGGAGACTAAGCTAGTTAGGCTGGATGACACTATGTGTTACAATATTTGGGAAAGTAATGATATCATTTGGGTTCATAGAGGGGTTGACAGAGAAGGTGGGGCATTTTGACCATGTGGCATAACAAGGTGTTTAAGTGCGAGTCGTCTGTGGAAAGTAAAGGTTTTGTTCTCGTCTTGGGTGACTACTATTGTGGAGGGTCAGGCGCAGTTGTGAAGGTTTTGATTATGAATATCTATGCACCTTGCTCCAATAAGGATAAAGTTTTTCTTTGACAAGAAGTTGAGAACAAGTTGGCATTCGCAAATTGCAGTATTAGATACGTAATCGGTGATTTCAACTCAGTCACGAAGGCATCTGAAAGGAAGGGCATGAATTGTGGGGCGGTGAATAATAGTTATAACGCTAGGTTCAGCGAGTTTATGGACAGGTGTATGTTGAAGGATATTCCAGTTGTGGGGAGGAAATTTAATTGGTACATACCTAATGGTACAGGGAGAAGTAGATTAGACAGGGTTATTGTATCTGATGAGTGATTATTGCAGTGGCGAGGCTCTAAGCAGTATGTACTTAGTAGACAGGTGTCTGGTCATTGTGTCTTAGTGGTCAAAAACAGTATTATCTACTGGGGCCCAAAACCTTTTTGATCTTTTGATGTATGACAACATTATGATGGTTTTAAAGAGGTCGTAAAAGAAGTTTGGGTCAACACCCCTGATTGGGGAAATGCATTGGAAGATGTCAAGAACAAGTTCAAGAGATTGGAAGGTGAGATGAAGCAATGGTACTCAGCTGTCGATACCAGTGCTAGGATGAGGAAGAGAGAGTTAGTAGCCCAGATAGAGGAGCTTGATAAATGTGATGACAACGACATTTTGCGTGAAGAGGAGAGAATCTTGTGTGGTGACCTGTTAAGCCAATTGAGAAGAATGGAGGAGAAAGAAGAGGCCATGCTCATGCAAAAATCTAGAGTGGAGTGGATTAAAAGTGGAGATTTAAATTCCAAATTTTTCCATTCTAAGCTGAGATGGAGGAGGGGTAGGAACAATTTAGTGGGCATTTGTATCAATGGAATTTCGTGCGATGACCCACACCGTGTCAAAAGCCATGTTAAACAGTTCTTTGAAAGAAGGTTCGAGGCCTCTTCGGAGTGTAAGCTCAGGCTAGATGGAGTTACCTTCAGTACTATTATGGAGGGTCAGAATGCTTTGTTGTGTGGTATTTTCACTGAGGCAAAAGTGTTTGAAACTATGAGTCAGTGTGGAAGCTCAAAGTGTCCAGGGCTAGACGGGTTCAACTTCTTCATTAAGAGTAACTGGGAGATTATAGGTAAGGATGTTGTCAGAGCTATTCTCTTCTTCCATAGCACTGGATATTTACCAAGAGGTTGTAATGCTTCTTTTATCACATTGGTTCCAAAGAAGGCTAACCCATCCAAGCTGAATGAGTTTAGGCCAATCTCTCTAGTCGGTTGTATTTATAAAATTCTCTCAAAGGTTTTGGCGAATAGGTTGAGGAAGGTGCTACCTAGTGTTATTGATGTTAACCAATTTGCGTTCCTTGAGGGGAGGGGTTTGTTGGACAACGTTCTGGTAGCAAATGAAATTGTGGATTTCTTGAAGAAGGAAAAGAAGAGTAGGGTGATGGTTAAAGTGGACTTTGAAAAAGCCTATGACTCGGTGAACTAAAAGTTCCTTTATTACATGATGGACAGACTTGGATTTAGTCTTTTATGGATTGAATGGATCAAAGCATGTATGGAGTCGGCTTCAGTCTCAGTATTGGTGAATGGCAGCCCTATGGAGGAATTTAAGCCAAAGAGGGGTCTTAGGCAAGGCGATCCGTTGGCGCCTTTCCTCTTTCTTATAGTAGCAGAGGGCCTTACAGGGCTGATGAGGAATGCTAGGAGCGCAGGCATATTTAAAGGCGCCGAGGTGGGCAGTCAGAGAATGCAGGTCGACGTTTAGCAATTTGCAAATGATACGTTATTCTTTTGCAGTCCTACGTATCACAATGTGTTGGTTATTAAAGCCATGCTGAGATCCTTTGAGATGGTGTCAGTACTTAGGGTTAACTTTCATAAGAGTACAGTTGGAGTTGTGAGTATTTCTGAACTAGATCTATGTGTCTTCTCAAAATGTCTGAATAACAGGTACATGGGCCTACCTTTTAAGTACCTTGGTATGCCTATTGGAGGAAACCCTAGGAGAAGTATGTTCTGGAACCCCGTGGTAGATAAGATCAGGTCTAGATTATTGAGATGGAAGGGGATATTGCTCTCTATGGCAAGTAGGTTATGTTTGATTAAGTCTGTTATCAGCGCTTTACCCTTGTCCTACTTCTCCTTTTTCAAGCACCTATCAGTGTTTGTAACCAGATTAGACGTATTCAGGCACAGTTTCTTTGGGGCTGGGGCCATGAGAGTAGGAAGATTGCTTAGGTAAAGTGGAAGCAGATCTGCAAGTCGGTTGAATATGGTGGACTAGGTATTAAGCATATCAGGTGTTTTAATGATGGATTGCTTGCTAAGTGGAAATGGAGGTTAGGGACTACTAAGGAGGGCTTATGGTGGGAAATCCTACAAACTAGGTATGGGTGTTGGCAGGATATGGGTGTCTCTTCAGGTTCCAGTAAGGATTCTGTGTGGTGGAAGGATCTGATCAGGGTCTGTAGTAATGTTGTTTAAGGGAATTGGTTTGATAGTAGACTCCAATGGTGTATCGGAGATGGTCGGTATGTTAATTTTTGGAGTGACTGGTGGGTGGATGACAAAGTGATGAAAGATAAGTTCCCAAGGTTGTACTCTATTTCTTTAAATAGAGATAGTATGGTAGGTGACGTTGCTAAGTGGGATGGTGGTAGGACCTCTCGTTGCACAAATTGGAACCTTTGCTGGCGAAGAGAGAGGTTCGAATGGGAAAAACACCTTGAAGAACAATTGTTGACCGTGATCTCAAATGTTTTGTGGGATGTCAGGAGAGAAGATAGACTGGTGTGGGTGGGTGAGGATAACCAGGAGTACATAGTTAGGTCTAGATATAGCATCTTGAATGGTGAGAGCTCTATGCAGTCTTCAGCGTCGTTCAAGTTGTTGTGGAGTTTAAGTGCTGCTCCTTCTACGGTCGTGGGTGCGTGGAGGTTATTACTAGATAGATTGCCAACTAGACTTAACTTAGCACGAAGGGGAGTTTAGTTAGCTAACCCGCTTTGTCCTATGTTCCAGGATGGTGTTGAATCCACTGATCATTTGTTTAATACTTGTATTGTGGTACAACAAGTGTGGGACCAATGCAAAAGGTGGATTGGGAAGGTGGGTGTCAAACATCAGGCCACTCTTGTCAATTTTCAAAGTTTTTGCTTATTGGGCTAAAAGCAGAGTGTTAATAGAGCATGGAAAGGGTTGTGGGTAGCCATTGTATCAGAAGTTTGGTGTTACGTAAATAAGGTGGTATTCAAGGGTGGGGTTGTGGATGCTGATGAAATCTTTAGTCTAGCTCATTTTAAAGGCTGGTTATGCCTAAGTATAAGATGAAGAGGACCGCATTTTCTTATTCGGATTTGATTTTCTCTCTGGTGCAATGCCTCCAATCATTAGCTTAACAACTCTTGAGGTTTAGTTGGATGCCCCCTCCCTACTATGTTTGTGGCTCTATTTTTGTTTGTATTTGGTGTGTCTTCTTCTTCCTGGATACTAGTTCTGTTCTTTTTCAGGTGCCCCTAGTATCCTGGTTTTTGATCTGTTTAGTAGAGGGTCTTTCTGTAGGGATTGATATTTTGATAGATGTGACACTTTTTCTTGGATAGGGTGTGTTGTACAAGGGTTGGAACACCCCTTAAGTGTTCCTTTTATTTTATTCATTCTTTGCTATTAAAAAAAAAATCTAATATGTATATTATGTTTTCAAATCTTATTTGTGTAGAGTATAGATCTGATTTGTAAGTATAGTGTATTTTCATAGTTGATCTCTTAGCGTATCATGCTTGTAGATTTGATTCATATGCCTAATTCATTTTTTGATATAATCAGTAATGTATTTTCAGATTTAATCGGGAAACGTAGTGTGTTTTCATATCTGATTTATGAATATAATGCATTTTTAGATTTGATCCGTGAGCATAACACATTTTTCGATCTGACATGTAAGCCTAACACATTTCTAAATTTGGTTTGTAAACATAACGCGTTTTCAAATCTGATTTGTAAGCGTAATACGTTTCTATATTTGATCCATAAGCATAATGTGTTTCTAGATCGGATATGTAAGTATATCACTTTCCCATTCCAGATCGGATTTGTAAGCATATTGCATTCTCATTTTAAGTATATCGCATTCCCAATATGATCTCTAAGCATAATTCTAGATATGATTCTTAGATATATAACAATATCATTTTCTAGACAATATGATGCATGGATACAATATGTGATACACTTTATGAAAATCTAAATTAAAATCATTTTGCTAAACATTGTCAAAATAAAATATTATAAATTATTTTCATAAAAAAAATTAGTATTTTATTAGTATTTTGTATACTAGTAATGTAGCGTAGTGTTTCCATGAGACCTATAACAATAATATAGTAGGTCTATACTAGTAATGTATTTTTTTTAGATTTATAATAATAACTTGACATTTTTTAGATATATAATAATAATATATCAGTTCTCAAATCTATAAGAGTAAGTTCTCACATGTTTATACCAGTAACATAGCATCTTTCTTAGATATATATATATATATAATAATAGTGTAACGTTTTCTAGATCTATAATACTAACATATTGCTTCATAGATCTATAATTGTTGCGTAGCATTTTTTATATCTATAACAATAACATAACATTTTTCAAATACATATCAATAGCTTAACATTTCATATATCAATAGCTTAACATTTCATATGTAAGAAGGAATTTTATATTACGGATTAAAAGAAGATAATAATTCGTTCTTATTAGACTAATGTCATTACCTTTCTACATTATTGAAAACCCATAACAGCATCGGTAAGTCTTCTATAAGAGTTTAATTTTATTCTCCAACAATCTCTTCAAATATTGTACACATCATTGTGTCGTTTATCACCAACAAATATATTTATAATTTAATTAAATTGTTTATTCGTAATAATATCCTTATAAATATCTAATATCTTCTTATTATTGAAAACCCATAACAAAAGGAAGTCGTTTAACTTTACCCCTTCAACAATTTGTTTCATATAGTTCAAGGTGACAATAAAATTTAAGAAATTATAATGGAAAAATTAACATGATTTTGATATAATTAAAACTACATAATGAAACTTTAAAAGATAAACTTTTGTTAAATTAAAGGATATTGTTTTGCTGATACGGTGATATCATGTTTTAGACTTTCTTTTAAACATATAACAGTAATATATTTCAACAAATTTGTTATAACATATTCATATCACATATTATTGTGTCTTTTCATAACAAATTCATAAGTCTGATTTTGTCGTTGATTATCAATAAATACTTTTATAATATTTAATTTGTTTAATTTTTTTTCTATATATATATATATATATATTAGTATAAAATTATATATAATTTTGTACTAAAATATAAGATTCTTTGTTATAATTTAAATTCTAAAATAAATGAGATGTATAAGAAAAAGTGAAGAAAAAAAGTAATGCGAGAGAAAAACTTAAAAGGAAGAAGAGAGAAGTTTACGAAGAAAAGAGAGAAAATAGGAAAAAAAGAAAAATGGAGTGAACCCACTTATGTATAACATATAATTTCTATTTTAGATAATGAAATATGGAAATGAAATCTATATACTAACTCTTTAACTTGTTGATTGTTCTGAAATGCTATATATAATAAGTGAAGATGAAATAAATCAGTTATATATAATCTATCATTAGAAGTCAATTTGTTCAGGTTGAGTTAATAACAAAGACAACTCAAATTAATTATGTGTTTTGTTCGTCACCTGAAAATTTGATTTACAACAAAAACTTTGATTTTCTTTTTAAGTCTTGACTAAGAATTTTTTTCTCTAGAATAATCTTTTCTAGTGCTTCGGTACTTGTATATAAATTAATTTTCACTATGTACAAAAAATAATCTAATCAAGTAATATGAATAATAGTATGCTCTTCACATTAAATTATGTTTGACCAGTAGAGGCCATGTTTATGAGTTATGATATATTCGCATATATTTCTTATAATTTAGTGACTTGTAAGTGTTCACAATATGGAATATATTGTTTTTATATTATTTTTATGTTGATACTACATTTGAATTTCTTATTTTAGCGTGTGTATTTTATTTTTATAATTATTATATTCATTTTTGTATATATTCATAAAAAATATTTATAAAGAATAATTTTAATTTATTTCTTTTATTTATGTGTTAATTTTATGTTCACTAAATCATATAGTCTAATGTGTTTTTTCTTTGTAAACTTTTCTTATCTTTTATATCTTACCTTATTTAAATTCTAACATTTTATAAATAAACTGAATAAATACAATGACTTTATATATATATATAGTGACAGCTTAAAGTTTTAGGAGGTCTAAAGAGAATAAAAAAATGAAGTTTTTTTTAAATTAATAAAATAATTAAAATTATGATACTTTTATCTAAAATTTATTTTTCGAGCTTGTTGTGATGCAAAATTATCTATTAAATTATTATAATTAATTTCATTTAAAGAATATTTTTCACTAGACAATAAAGCTAATTTGTTTAATCTTTGTTGAGGCAATAAAGATTTTATTAGTTTAAGTTTTGAAAAACTCCTTTCAGTTAAAGCTACTGATATAACATTATTCTATATATGCATTTGGAAACGAATTTATTCTTTTTATATAAGAATGTCAATTGGTTTATCATTTTCCAATCCTATAATCTCCTTTAAGATATTTAAAATCTAAGCCATCAATAACCAATCAATTATCATGTTTCAAATACGTTTCCTTCAAAGAAGACTCACCTGTATTTTCTAATTTATTTTTTTGTTTATTTTTATAAATTTATCCATAGCCCCTTTTTGTAAAAAAAAGTTTAACTCTTTTTTTTTTTTAAGTTTTGAATAACCTGATTCAAATTTTCTAGTTGTCATATTTGTATATTTTTATATAAAATTAAAAATTATAATATATATCACACTGAATATAACTTATAAGTATATAAAATAAGTCTAAGTTAAAAAGATAAAACTGATTGTCAAGACAATAAACTTGATCGTAGAGTCTCAAGTCTCTTATTATGATATTATCTTTCGATCTTGTCCTTTGGTATGTCTTTAAATATAATTTGTAACTTCTAAATTCTCTTCCTTGAATCTGCACAAATTATTTTAAGATTAATTGAAAACTAATGAAAAAAAATTGACGAATCTTATATTATTTTTACCTAATATTGATGCACTCAAAAGAAGCCAGAGTGAACACAAACCCTTCTTCAATCAATCAATATATTGCTCAAAGTCTAAGTAAACACACCTACATAAATGCACAATATAGAATAATGAAATATGAAATGAAACAAATTTGAATTTGAAAACAAGTTGAAATAATATTATGGAAGGAACAAAGAGACAGAGGAAGAAAAGAGATAAGTGAAGAAAGAAGAAGAGAAGAGAAAGAGTCGGACAATGATATGACATATAAAGAAATGATATCAATCCGTTGGAATATAGGGAAGAGATAAATTATAAAGTTTTGAAAAGGATTCCTTGACTGTTCAATTGTTTTTAAAAAATATTATTAATTTATTATAAAAAGTTTCAAGAATATTATTCATTAAATAATATTTACAGTACGAACATAAATTTAAAGTCATTAAATAATATTTATAGCACCAATGTAAACTTAAAGTCAGTTAAAATATTTAAATTTTTAATTAAAATTTTGTTAATATAACTTTAAAATTAAATATTTTTTTTATTTTATAATAATATGTGAGTAAAACGGTTGCTTTAGGACTTTGAACCACCCCTATATATATATATATATATATATATATATATATATATATATATATATATATATAAAAGTATATATGTCAATCATCAATGTATTATTATGTAAATAAATAATTTGTGATATTATACTATGTATCTTATTTTTTGTTTTTGTATTATTTTTATGTTGAAAATAGGTATAAAAGGAAAGAAGACTTGATATATATATCCTAATATATATCCAAAAATATAATCAAAATAAAAACCTACAAATGCTAAGAGATTTACGAAAAGAAATCAAATTAAAGTGACCATTAGAACACTAAGAGATTTAGGGAAAAAAACTAAACTTAAAAATAAAATATCTTTGAGTATAATAAGTTAAAATTTTACTTTTTTTAATCTTACCATCAATACATAATTGATATTGATGCAACTATCACACGATTATCATCATTTATCGATGAATAAATATAATTATCAGATCTATAAAATATCTTTGAAAGATCTTTGAAAGAGGTTAAATCTTAAAATATCTTAATTATTATATTTAAAAAAAATAACTTTTTTTATTTATTTTTAGTTTAAGATAATTATTATAATTTATGAAAAAAAGATAAATGGAAGGTTTTTTAATATTTCAAGGATTTATTTGTGCTGTACAAATATCCATGACCTTCTTTGCTCTAATAACTCATTTTTATTGGATTATTGTGATTTTATAAGTGTTTTTAACTTTAAACAATACCGTTCAAATAGATAGTTTAAGGTTAAATCTGATTTTACCGTTAACTAATAAATATGTTTATAATTTAAATAAAATATTACAATATCCTTATAAACATAGAAAGAGAAGAGTAAGTTCTAAATTTCTCAGTGACTATTGACATCTTTATACATCTTTCACTCTTATAATTAAAACTGTATAAAATATAATGAAACGGGAAAAGATTAACTTTAATAAATTAAAAAATATTATTTTATTAATATGACAATATCATCTCTTAGTTTTTCTTTAAAATATATATAACAGCAATATATTTCCACAAGTTTGTTATGACATATATAACAACACTATATTTCCACAAATTTGTTATGACAAGTTCATATCAGTATTATAGTGTGTTTTCATAACAAATTCGTGAGTAGTCAGTATTATAACGTTTTCTCATAACGAATTCTTGAATAGATTTTGTCCATTAATTATCAATAAGTATTTTAATAATATTTAATTTGTTTGATTTTTGTTTATATATATATATATATATATATATATATATATTTTGTATGCTGTCAGAGTTGAATAGATTATACAGGATTTGTATGAGAACTCATTATTGTTATTATTGTGATTCAACTATTATACTATTGAAACTCATATCGGCCCGTCATCATAAGGATTTTTAATGTATCAATGTAAATGTTTTTAATGTACGTAAACAAGAATATTATTTTTAAAAGATATATTATTAGAGAGCGTAATTTTTAAAAACAATAGTTTAAAATAATTGCTATAATTATGAAAGAAAATAAATGAAAGATTTTTCTCTACTTTAAAGATTTGTTTGTTGACATAGGGATTTTATATTTATTTGGAATGAGATAATAATTCACTATAACGACATAAGATTTTAAGTTTATTTTCAAGAATCCTCCAAATATTGTACCTGATTTTGTCGTTCATCATCAACAATCATCTATAATCACTTACAAGTATCTTTATAATTTAAATAAATTAAATATTTTTACTAATGTTTTTATAAATACTAATACGTTTTTATTATTGATACGATAATATAATTTTTTAGTTTTTTCTTAAATATATTATAACAATAATATATTTTCACATATTTGTTCTAACATGTCAATATTATAGTGTAATATATTTTCACAGATTTGTTCTAACATGTCAATATTATAGTGTTTTTTCATAACAAATTCATGAGTCTGATTTTGTCTCTTGCTTATCAATATTTTCACAATATTTAATTTACTTGATTTTTATTTGTATAAGAATATATATATATATATATATATATATATATATATATATATATATATATTTTTATACTATATAAGATTCTTTGTTATAATTTAAATGAAGTGAATAATATTTTTTATATATTTATATATAGATATTTTTGTTTAGATATTCATGTGATAATTTATAGATATTTATCTGCATATATCGTTTACATATTCATACAATTGCTTAGTGGATGTGGTAATATATTAATAATTTCGTAATAACTAAGTATTAAATTAATTATCATTAATTTAAAACTTGTTGTAATTATCATTAATTTAAAAAATTAGTGAACACTTAGGATATCTTTGTTTTAAAAGACACCTATAGGGAAAAAGATATCTAGCCAAAGATTTGAAAAAAAAAAAAACTTATTTGTTTTTAACAATTTACAAAAAGAGATATGTGAGAGGAGATTATATTTTACAGTCACTTTAAAAAGAAGATTGAAAGAAAAAAGTCTGTAACATTATTGTCAACATACAGTAAATCTAACAAAGGGAAACAAATTCCAACATAATGTTTATAATCTTTTACATACTCGTGCACTTGCATTTGTATCTGCTCATGCACATAATACAATCATCGTAGTTTACAAAACAACATTAGTGAAAAGAAAATTCTATAACATACTCAATACATGCAGAAAGGACAAACCATATTAGTTATTCATAAAAATTTCTTAAAAGACTAACATATAAAGTTTCAATACTAAATATATTTTGATTTCAAGTATTCATATCAAACATCATACATTGGACTATATCACATCCAACGGCCACACATGGACCATATCACACACATGGACCACATCATACATATCGGCCACACATGGACCTATCGTCTTCGGGAAGACTCATTAAGTATGCACCTACCAGAGACTAACATATAATCCAATACCCAAGACTTAGATTTAGCAAATCTAAGAGAAAGGACTAATCCAATACCCAAGACTTAGACCTATTTCTTGCCTTGATATTAAACAATCGTAATATTGCTGACAATCGTGAAAAACTTGAACAACCAGGATATAATTCTGTTACTGAATCATCTTTCAATGAATCATACACATGTGCTTGGTGGAAACTATCTTCTCCAACATCACAAATCATGTCTTACATGCAATCCTTAGAATATGTATTAGAATGATGACATTCAGTCTCAGATACATTAGGTAAGTTCAAAACTTCACCATACGAAGTCCACATTGTATAATTCTTGAAGAAACCATCACATAGAAGATGCTCTCGTATCAACTCAATATCTAGTCTTTTTCCATTCAAACAATTCACACATGGACAATAATATCTTCTATTTATTGCCGCTCCATTCCGTTTAGCATATTCTAAAGACTCTTCAACACCATTCTTGTACACATCACTGATTCAAGGTTCAAATATCCAACTTTGATCCATGACTACCTAGAATAAATTTTTTTTATATGTACTATACAACGCAACAATAGAAAAAAAATTGCCAAGGATGTAACATCCTTGGACTCAATACAAAATTGTCGAGGATCGAACATCCTCGGACTCAATGCCAACACGCGTTCACTATATATATTCAATACACAACAAGAAATCCAATTTCAAAATTATTCCAAGCATACAAATTGCCAAGGATCAAACATCCTTGGACTCAGTACCCAAACGCGCAACACAACTATAAAAGCATACACAAAATACATTTCAATACTTATAACAATTCCAATTATATACATACAACATTTCAAACATATCGGGCAAGCAACATACTTCTTATAGAGTAGAGACACGAGACACAAAGAATGTAGTGGGAATGCTAGGCATTGAGAACCAATTTCTTCCAATTCGTGGTAAATGAAATATTAAAATCAGTAAATGGAACATAAATACCAAAACGAAAAAGAGAGAGAGCCAACCAAGAGAAAGCCAATCGAGAGAGACAATGGAGCCTCTTTGCAATGAAAATGGCAGTAGACCATAGAGAACACAAGAGAGATTCTTCGCGAGAGAGAACGCGAGAGAACCCAAGAAAGAGCAACACGAGAGAGAGCCAACGTGAGAGAGAGAATGCCAATAGTGAGAGAACGTGAGAGAGAATGAGAGAGAAAACGTGAGAGAGAACGAGAGAGAGAACGTGAGAGAGATAACGCCAACAGTGAGAGAGAACGCCAGACGAACCAAGCTTCAACAATGGCTAATAGTGAGAGAGAACGCGCAAGAGAACACTGCTTAAGACGACCTCAATAGTGTAGTAGGAAAAATGTGGTGGGAAGTACTAAAATAAAGTGATACAACGTCGGTTAAGAAAGTTCTAATTGATGTTGCGCGCCATCACGTCAGTTAAGAATTCATTAACTGACGTTAAGTGACAACCCTAACTCCCTCAAATTCTGAAGCAAGAAATATCACGTCGGTTAACAGGCTTTTTAACCGACATTATTATCTAATTTCCTTATAAGATTTTATTTTTTTTTCTAAATATTTGTTTGATATATATGACGTCGGTTCTTGAAATGGGAACCGACGTGACGTTATAGGAAAAAATAATAAAAAAAAATTGATAATGATTTGAATTTGACGCCTAAAGGTCACATCGGTTACAAACCTTTTAACCAACGTGATATATTCTTCTGAAATATAAGATTTTTAAATTTTTTAAAAAATTTTTTAGGTGACGTTCATGGCAGTTCCCAGAATGTGAACTGACATCATATATACTAGGCATTATAAATTTATAAAAAAATTTATTTTAATATTTACTAGATATATATATCATCGGTTTTTTTTGACAACCGATATTATATTATCCTAATATTTACAAAAATATCATAGTATTTTTAGTTACGTCAGTTTTGTGTTTAACTATCATTAAATGGTAACGTTGAATATTGTTTTTGTACTAGTGCGGAACACGCTACACTCACAAGCCAGGTCTAGAAAGGCACCATGTCTAAGACGCCCTATAATTAATATTATCTATAAGATAGTTTTATATTATTATTGATACTAATATTCAATGTGTATGAATATTACAACTTTAATTATTATAAATATACTTTCATTAACCTTAAAACAATAAAGATATTCAAATAAGTTATTCTAAATATCGAAGTATTTACTTCAACTTTCAATAAGACGAATATTGCTTAGATTTATTTAATAAAGACATATAAAAAAAAACAAGTAAAGAAGTGTGATTAACACTTTACTCACATCACTAACTATACAACAGTTTTTAATTAATGATTAATTACTTTAATACTTAATTATTACGACATTATTACAACTTGTAAAGCCACTGTCAATTGTTATAATTATCCCCACCTTGTTGTTCTAGTGTTCATGACAAAAGAATACTAACACTTTAGTCATTAGAAATATTATAAATTTATAAGTTCTTATTGTATTATGTTTTTTTTATATAATTTAACACAATTTAATTTACATTATTTTTTTATTGGGGTGGGAAACTCATTTAATGTTACGTGGGCTTAAACTTGTAATTAAGAAAATTTACAACATATTGCTTCTAATGTAAGTTATTATCTCATTTCAATTTAACTGTGATATACACATATTTCTATTATTTGTCCTGCCTTTCTATTTAAGAACTTCAGCTTGGAAAAAATGAGATCTAATAAAAATAACTAGCTTTGGAATTTCATTAAGAATGTGATTTTGATTATAACAATTTTTTTTTTCTAATAATCAGTCTAAAGACAATACTTTTATGACAAATCATATATTGATCAAATTTCCCCTTCAGTGGTATTTTACATTTATAAAGATTTATTATTTTTTTAAAATTTAACAAAGTTATATTTTAAGACACTAACTTTTAAGAAATTGAGGAAATAATTACTTTTAAAATAAGTTATCAAATTTACTCACTGTTCAATGTTTAAAAGCACACTTTGAAAAAACTATTTTTAAAGCAAAATTTTATTTTTAAATTTAGAAAAGAAATAATAAAATATTATTTTTGTTCGTTAAATGTCATAGTTTTCTAATAACTAAAGTCATGCAAGAGTTAAATTTAGTCATTTCTTTTATTTAAAAAGCTTACTTGTTAATTATTAAAGTAAAATTTAAATTTTAAATTAAAAAATAGTAGTAAAAGAATTATTCTAAATTTTTATTACAATTAAAATTCTTGGTAATTTTCCTTTCCCATAATAATCTTACCACTGGACATAAATTCATATTAACACTTTTTATTTTTATAAATATAGACATACCAATAATACATCACAGTAAGATTTAAATAGTGCCGAATTAAAATAATAAATTAATAATATTAAGTAAATAATATATATATATATATATAATAAAAATAGTATATAAATGGGACAATTCAATCATTTCATTTCAATATAGAAGTGGACTGCAAGTTCAAAAATGGAATACTGGAAATGGAAATAAAAGCTCATGACATGCAGAAATGAATATAGGATCATTGAGATTCTTTGCAATAGCTAGTGCAAAGGACAACATCATAGGATACATCTTAAAAGACTCCATATTATATATTTTGTATTAGGAATCAAAATTATGTCAATCTTCTCCTTTAGATTTTTCAAGTCTTTAATGCAATGATTTGATGTAAGGTTCAAAGCAAATTGCTCTAAAAAAAATCTTGTTTTTCATATCTGCATCTTGTTTGATATCTTCCATCTGAAAAATTCATGGACAACTAAAAGATAAAAAGAAAAAAAATAGAGACCTCAAAAGAATTACACTAGTAGAAAAATAACCTTCGTCGTTGGTTCTAAGAGGCTTTTTTCGTCGGTTTTTGACCCGACGTTGACCCAGGAGACGTTGAATCAGACATCAGTTTAACAGCCGACGTGGTGATTGAACTCACTACGTCGGTTAAGCAAACTAAACCGACGTGGTGATTAATATTATAATTATTTTAAGCAGTTGCACCACGTCGGTTTTGTCCCAAAAACGACGTGGTGAAGAGAAAATCCACGTTCAAAAGATTGCTCTGTTCAAGCATCCCAATGGCTAGTTTCTAAAAAGATACATATAGAGGAGCAAGTTCAAGTTGAAGAATACACAAGAAGAAGCAAAAAGAGAAATACATCATATAATACATTGAAGAAAATATACTGAGTGTCTATTGTCAATTTGCTATTGAGAGAGCGTATAGAGTTTGAGTTGTGTGAAACCATTGTGTAATTCTTCACTATTGTGAAGTAAACCCTTGTGAGATTTCATTGTTCTCTCTTTTGAGAGTGTTTATTTAAATCTTGAGTGGTCTTGATCTCCGGGCAAGATTGGGACTGGTATAACCTGGAGAGGTTTGTGTACTCGTTATAACCTGGAGAGGTTTGTGTACTCGTTATAACCTGGAGAGGTTTGTTTACTAGTTGTAACCTGGAGAGGTTTGTGTACTCGTTGTAACTATTGACTGAATAGTTTAACCTCTTGAATGGTTTGTTCAAGGGAGAACTGGATGTAGCCCAAGAGATTAGGGTGAACTAGTATAAAATTGCTTTATCTGTGCTTATATATTTTTGGCTTGGTTGGTGGTTTCTATTTATAGCGAATTGAGTTCAGGCTCCATTCTACCTCCCCTTCTGGAGCCAGTTGTTCCTACAGTTGGTATCAGAGCTAACCTCAGGGGTTAGTTCTTCACAGGACTTGAGGCACGATCCTACAGGAACTCAATGGATGGAGACAGACTACACGTGGGTCAACCACCCTTGTTCAATGGCCAAAATTATGAGCTTTGGAAGATGAGGATGATTGGCTTCATCAAATATAACGATATGGAGTTAATTAATATTATTAAAAATTGCATAGCTATATTGATTGATAAATCAAGAGAATTGCTTCCTTTTGAATCTATGACTGTGGAGGAAAAGCGTGTATGTCAAAATAATGCTAAAGCTAGACATATTATAATGTGTGCTTTATCCGAGGAAGAAATGTCAAAGGTGCATGCCATGGTTAGTGCTATGGAGATGTGGGATATACTTGCTCTCACATATGAAGGTTCAAAAGAGGTAAAAAGAAATAAATTGACTATGCTTAAACGTCAATATGAAATATTTGCTATTGAAGATCATGAATCTATACAATCTATGGTTTCTCGTTTGCAAGTTATCCTAAACAACCTAAGATCCTTGGGGTCAACTGTTAGTCAATATGAAATCAATGATAAAATTCTCAGAATTTTACCTGCTAAATGGAGAGCTCAAGAAACTACTCTCAGAACTTCTAAAGATCTTGAGGTCATGCCCCTGGAAGAATTGGTAGGTATTCTTACTATATATGAGCAGGTCATACAAAATGATGCAGATTCAACAAAAGGGAAGGTTTTGGCTTTGAAATCATCTCAGAAAAATGTAAAGAAAAAGGTACCACCCAAAGTTTCTGAAGATATAGACAATACATCAGATGATACAGAGTCTGATGATGAGATCTCCATCCTCACCAACAAGATCAAAACTTTGTTGAGAAACAAAGAGAGCAAGAGAAAGGAAAGAAGGTTTAGGAGTAAAAATGGCAAGGAGCAAGATGAAAGGATAATCTGTTATGACTGCAAGAAGCCAGGACACTTCAAATTAGAATGTCCTGATCAGGTTGAAGAGAAAGAGGAGAAAGAAAAGAAGAAGAAATTCTCGAAAAAGAAAAAGAGTTTTATGTCAACCTGGAAGGATTTGGTTTCGTCTAGTTCTGATTTTGAAGAAGAGGCAAACATAGGTCTCATGACTGATGTGGCAGATAACTCTATGTCAAAGGACTCAGATAATGAGGTAGATTTTACTGATATTGATAGTTTACGTTTAGCTTATCAAGAAGCAATATCTAATAATGGTATTGCATTAGCATATAAAACCATGAAAAGAAAATATAAAAATGCTTGCAAAGAAATTGAATTAATACAACAAGAGAAAGCTAGTCTAAATGATATTTCTCTCATAAACACAAAGCTTCTCCAAGAAAAAGAAAGATTGTGTAGTGAAAATAGGAACCTTAAAAGGGACCTTGCAGTTCATAACACAAATCTCAAAAACTTGGAAAAAGAACTTGTGTTAATTAGAGAAAAATTAGGAAAAAGGTCTATTGAATCAAATGAGACAAACATTGATGATATTATTACTAACAAATATTGCTCTTAGAAAAGTTTTATCTTGTTCAAATACAAATGAAAAATCTCTAAACATGTTGATAAAAAGTTTTAAAAAGTCTCATGATAATAAAGGAATAGGTTGTGATCAAAATAATGCATCATCTAGTTCTTCGATTATACATCCTATCTCTGCAGGAACTTTCAAGAATACATCTTGGAGGAAAACTAACATGAAAGGACCCAAAACAGTGTGGGTACCAAAAGAGAAAATCATTCCTCTTGTAGATATATTAAATCCAAACAAGAAGACTCAAATATTAGAATTGGGAAAATGAATGCTCACTATTCATAAAGGTAAGAAAGTCTACATTCCCAGAATTGAGAGTCAAGAGACAGAAAGACAAGAGAAAAAGATGAACGAGATTTGTTGGAATTGGTCAAACAAGGATGAGACATTTATATTTTACTAACAAAGATTCATCTAAGATTAGAAGGTTTGTCCCATCTACAAGATAAGTATTTCTTTTTGCTTGCATTTGTTACTCCATATATTTCACACATTAGACGGTCTAATAAAATTTACATGTTTTTTATGATATGTGAGGTGTCATGTTTTTTTTTTTTTTTTTTTTTT
>Ga0209489_103700_pt1 | contig 29370 bp, 11 predicted proteins | sample SiratrowhiteBW_FD_187527 | JGI IMG/M metagenome (GOLD analysis project Ga0209489, IMG submission 187527) | Root nodule microbial communities of legume samples collected from California, USA - Siratro white BW (SPAdes) (version 2) | ecosystem: Host-associated > Plants > Roots > Nodule | place...
TTGGTTTTTTTTTTTTTTTTCTGACTACGTACAAACATTCTAATATTTTAAATATCTTTAAACTTAATTTAAATAAGTAGTATTAGATTTTAATTAATATACATAGATATTTTAATGAAAAATCGTAATAAAATACTACTTTTTTGAGTGATTATTTATTCTATACGATTGATTAATAGTTGCGAAAAACGTATTAATATATGTGAGTTAGAAAGATTTAAAAATGGTATAACTTTTCGTTAAATATTTGTTTCCAGTGATTGATTAATAGCCATAAATAATATGTATAGGATCTTTAAAAAGAAGTGTTTCATAAATGAATATTTTGTTTTTCTTCCAACAAGTACTTTTCAGGGGAAAAAAACCATGTTCTATTGATGGAATATAAAAGAATATTGTTTTGGCTGTTTGTTAATTAATAAGTGGTTAACATGGAAAATGAAATTCTGCCAGTGTATATAAAATTAGGAAGAAATTTGAAGATGAATTTTATTTCAAGTAGCATGTTGTTCCCATGCATGACATAATTTTCATTTTAAGTCAAAAACTTATAAATAAGTATAGATTAAAGAGAAAGGTCTTAGGATTATTAATTATCAATATTTATCTTATCTTATTTGAATGAGCAATAAGACTTTTAAAATCGTTAGAGAAATTATAAAAAAATAATTAAATTAAAACTTTATCAATATGTTGTGTCCAAATTTAAAATTCAAATTCAAATTATGCTTGATAAGATTACGATAATATTAAATTTCAGTTTTTTCAAAAAAAAATATATATATATATATATATCACCATAAGATACAAATGGAGATAGAAATACAAATAGTGACCTCTGTCACTTATTTTATATTGAATTAAATTTCGCCTTGTACCAATACTTATATTTATTAGACGGGTAATCATGAAATTTATATAAATTCATAAGCGTATACAGGCATTTATAAATATTTGTTATTAGAATCTACAAATTTTCAAGAAAATACAAAATAAAAAAATAATATATATATATATATATATATTTTATTAATTAAAATATGAAATGTTGACCTCATTTAATTTTTTTCTTGAATCTAAATTGAACAGAAATCATGGATTAAACTATAACAAGATGACAAATTGCATTTCCTTGTGTTGGATTGGGTTATCTAGACAAAATAATTAAAATATATAGTAAACATTGTAATAAAATTTATACAAGTTATCAGCAATAAATTAAAAAATCAAGATATTATCTCGAAAATATAGGAACTCTTTTTTCTTATATAATATGTTACTCATATTATTATTTTTTACAAAATGTGTAAATTCTAAGAGAGATTTAATTGGACCTTTCTTTTTATTTATGATATGAGATTTGATTTTAATTTACTGCTGATAACTAAAACCTAAGAGTCACACTTAGAAAGCATAAAATTGGAATTTAAATAAGATAAAATCAATGTTCAAATAAGGTTATGTCTCTTAATGCAGGTCAGATATCTAGTTTATCATTAATAAGTGACTTAGCATTGCACATGAAAATTTTCAAATGATGTGTTGAGAAAAGGGAGTTACTTGATTTGGAGTCATACCAATTTGTTTTGTTATTTTTTCAAAACTTCTTCAACTCTTCTACCATTCATTACACAGAAAACTAAAATGCTGATAAAAAAAACACAGACAACACTAAAATAGTTTTATGTTCAGGTAAAAACTGTTACCTGAAATTACAGCTAAAATTTTCCCACAGATTAAAATATGCTTAAGAATATATTCATGAAGAAAAAATTTGTAGTATGCTACATTTATGGTTTATATTTTAGATAATTTTTTAATTACTCTTAATTTAGATAGATTTCATATATATACTCTATGAAATTGATTGTTAATAGGGTAACACTAAATATGTGCTTTAGTTTTATAGTATTTGTTAATTATGATTTCAAAATAAACGTTATAACTGCGTTAAATTTAATTAAATATAAATTAGTATTTTAGTTCTTGAAAACTAGCCTGCTATCAATTAGTGTTCAAATCAGTCTCTCTTCTTTTCTTTTTTTTCAAATCACAACATCAATTTAGCCTTTGAAGGATGGGGAGAGGGATGATATCAAATGCACTCCTTTAAAATCATAGGAAGTGGAGATTGATTTGGAACCTTATAAGAATATGAAATGACAACAATTTAGTTTCAAAGCATGATTTTGATGCCAAGAGACTATAACTAATGTCATACAAGTGATGTCAACTCAAGGTCCTAGGAACCAAAATGAATGTTACAAGATTGGGTGGGTGAAAATCTCTTGAGCACTGAACTCAACTCTGATTTTCTTAATTATACATTTTCTCCAGCTTTTAAAAAAATATTAACAATTACAAGAATATGTTTGTCAATTTGTAGTTATTTTTGTTAATTCTAGCATGGTGCATTATCATTTTCATCCTAACTAGGTCATAACCTTTTTCAATGATATTTTTAGACATCCCTCTTTCCTTTTATAGTTATTCTTTCAGATTTTCATCAGGGCTAGACTTGAACATGATTATAATATTCAACTATCATACAAGGCTAGGGCTATAATAACATCTAAACAAAAACCATCATAATATAATTAGTAACATAAATTATGATATTTGTTTTTTGACGAGGAATATCAAGTACTTGCGACACTTATTTACTCTTGCATAATAGAATGCTATTTTACTCTATTATTACTTAATCTTATCTAAATTAATACACATTAGCTTTACTCTGCAAAATATTTGAACATTGTAACATTACTAGTACGTTTTTTTTTCTTTTCTCCTTTTGAGGTCCTGATTAGAGAAAACTTAATGACCCCAAAAGGAAGCTAAACTTCTAGTGGTCCACACTTAACAGCAAGGGAAAGGGAAAGAAAAAATTGAGAAAGAAAAAGAGATAACTGCTATCCCACCAATCAACAACCTAAGAGAATAGGTACCTAACTGCATTACAGAAAACAGAGAAAAGGAAAATCTCTTTATCATTCAGTTGTCAAATTCTAATGTATAGTAAATTAATTGTGACAACTTTCCCTGTTTCCTCTAAATTATGTGTGAATCAATTGCAGAGGACATCTAAAAAGAAACACTGTTGATTTTAAAATTAACATCTAGAACATGTAATACACAAAATAAAGTGTTTTAAGAGTTTGTAAAACTGTTTTCTAGTTACAAATAAAATTTTACATCGTTAATTCACACAGTTAAATGATGGTGAACATTAAAAATTGATATGTAAGTTATTTTGGTAAATTTTTCATCTTTCACTAAAGAAAGGTGACACAAGTAACATTTTTACTTTATTTTTCTTCAAGAACATAATCTTATTATGAGTTTTATGCAGTGTCTTATACGCAAATTGAATAGACAACTTAACTGAAAATTGAAAGAAGAAATATATTTCAATTTTTATTTTTATTTTTTTTGTAAAGGCCACCTTTGTGGTTATATTAATTAGGTTGGCCTAAAAAGGTTAATAGATTTGAATTCCAGTATCCCGATAAAGGCTAATCAGGTCAGCTACTTAACAGTGATAGTCTCAGTAGCCATACAACCATGAATAATATAACTAAATTTGGAAAGCACTTAATCATCTTTTCTTAATCTTGCAGGGTATACACAGATACAGTTAAGTAATTATTTTAAGTCAAAGAAAAATGTGATTTTCTTACAACTATTAAGTACTTCAACTAATGTGCTATAGCAATAAGATATGTAGTTCATTTGGCAATATTTCCACATAACTACTAATTCATCATACAACTAGGACTTGCAAGCCTTCTAATTTTATCACTGAAATTTTCTAATTAATAAGTACCTGTCTTTCCTAAACCTATTCTTAACTAACCCACAATACTTGTAGCTGAAAACTTGCATCAAACATTCAGAAATGAATAATTCTATGGGGTAAAGAGTTTTACTTAAGACTTCGACAAATATATTATGCTATTCATAAAGAAACTTCTATTTTTGTTAGAAAACTTTTTTTCATATGACCTTTTTTTCCTAAGCCACAAAAATAATATTAAAGGAAAGGTATTTTAAGCCATTTACATATAACTAAAATCAGCTAATAAAAGAATTTATTCAATCTTTGAATTGGTACAACAAGAGAACAAAATTAGCTTGAGTAATATTAATCCAAGAACCAAGACATAGACCTAAGCTTAATAAACTACCCTAATAAAATAAAACAAAAAGTGTTGTCTGTGAACAACAGCATTACACAATAAGTGCAAGGATTACACATAAGACTTCGACAAATATATATATATATATATATATATATATATAACTTACCAACTTGTTTTAGCTCTTTTGGGCTTTTGGGTCTTCAAGTTAAACAACACACAGATTTAAAAAAAAAAATATTTTCAGATGACAGTCCCTTCCAACAAAATATGAATGTATTATGTTTTATTAATAATTTGACATATGCATACACTTTAAATGATAACAAACTGAAAAACTTGTCTAAATATTTTATGGGGTTGATTAACGAAACTCAAGTAAAAATGGAGTTAAAAAAACTCCATAAGAAATAATTAGTGCAACCAATATAATTGTTTTAACCATCTTAAAATATATATATAAGTAATTCAATCCATGATGTTTTATATAGTTCTTCCAACTCTATTTATATTTAAGGTAAATTAGATAAACCCAATTTTAATGATAATTATCTTAAAGTACATAATGATGATATATGGACACCCATATATCACAAAAATATATTTGGCATCTATTCTTTTTTTTTTTTTTTATTTTTTTATTGTTCCTGTTACATTATCATATCTACACTTTCCTTTCTCAAGGTATCAATAGAATTTGGTGCTCATACATCTTTATCCAAATACATATCCATGTATATAAAACAAACTAAAAGCTGTTAAAAAATTTTATAATTTTTGAGTGGACGGTTATAAATATATTTTTTTTTAAAGTTCAGACTCCTTCAATCTAAAAGAACTAAATATGAGGGATATCATTATATATATATAAGGTTTAAGTTTTAGTCCCACATTATTGTTCAAGCCCACGGTAAATTCTTTATATTGAGAAGCTTTCAATTCTATTTTAAAACTTTTTTATGATAAAATTACCCTTTTATTGTTTAGTATTGAAATTTCTCTCTCTATGTATATGCACACACTTTCTTTTTTATCTTATTATGTCAATTTTAACTTGATATTAGTCAATTATTCTATATTTTGAGAAATGATAACATATTGTCTATTGTTTGAAAATTTGTTGAAAATACTATAACTTTTGTAGCTTGTATTAAATTTTGATTAATTGTAAAGAATGTATTAAAGAAGCATCTTAAAAGGGTTATTAATATTTTTTAATATATGTTAGTTTCAAATAATTTATTTTTCCATGTTTAGTTTCATCCTTATATTCCTTAATATTTTCTGCTGAGCTGATAATACTAAGTTGAATATTCAAATGAGGAAGTCAATTTTAATCTTGACATTGAAGGGAATGTGGATCACCCATGTGTCTATTCAGTCACATCTATAAAGATTACTATCACACACTAGAAGACACTCGGGATGCTACCCACAGACAAGCTAAAATATACATCTCAGAAGTGACCCAATATTATCCTATTCTTATTGGCCTTATCTTAAATTGGTAAAAAAAGACAAAAGAACATGTAAATGCATTCGAAACATGTCTACTAGGATGTTTCAGGTGGTAAAATCAATGCATTAAGCAAGGTTTTGCAGTAAATAAAAAAAAAGAGATTGGTTATTTTTCTCAACTGAAATCATCATGCATAAGGCGGTTATATGTACCATGACACTGAATGAGTAGGTAGATACGATCAGAGCAGGAGCAGAAACATGGAAAAGGAAACGTGTTATGGAGATGAAAATACAACCGTTTTATATAATTTTTTTCCCAGATTCATAGATGTTGAGGGTACCTTACTCCGTTAAATTCTGATAGGAAAGTAAAGAAATACATAGCAGGCTTACGCTTTTCTCCGTCGGCACATCAAATATATGGATGTGATTGTTTTAGGCCTCCCAGGGTTTTCCCAAGGACTGAAATTCTGCAAATTGGTGCTGCAAAAATATCATTGACTAGTCAGCAGAATGTTAACCATGCACTTTGCTCATGTAAAATATTTAGAGAGGTGTGACTAGTGTTAACCAAAACGAGGTTTTGGAAATGGTTTTCCGTTAAAATGTTAAATCCAAGAAGACTGGTCATTTCTTGCCCGAATGTTGTGTTAATTCCTACACTATATACTTCATAGCATGTATAAAACGGTGGACGTGGAAGCAATAAGTATCAGGTTCTGTGTGTTCTTGTTTCTTCTTTGACGTGATTTTGAAGGAAATTGTGAGTGTTGGACCTGATCTAAACATCCATTTAGTTTAAATATCTTTCTTAATAATTACTTGTTCATTTTCTTGTAAGAAAAGAATGAGCACTGTTAAGCAGTGTATGAAAATGATGTACTAAATAATGTGGTGTGGAAGTTATCTACGAGACACCAATTTTGACTTACTTCTTGAGAGAACTCATAGTTATTGAAGAACAAGGAGGGGCTCCATTTGCTCAAAATAACCAAAGAATCATCGTCATGCTCCTTTGCGTAGTAGCTATGTTCTTTACCCTCAGTGATCACGTTCAAGGAAGGATGCACAATATGGCTCTTGGTACCAAATTCTTCTCCAGCTTGAGAGGGGTTCCAGGAACCCAATTGGATCAGATTTTGATTTGTTTGCTCTCTACATGGCTTTGATTCTTCAGCTAGGCCACGACTTCTCATCTTTTCTCTTGTCCTCTCTCTTGCCCTCTCTCTTGCCCTTTCCCTGCACTCCTTTGCAAGAGGATGGAATGCACTGAACTTCCTAGAATGCTTAACCCTTCTCTTCATCACTTTGTCCACTCTCTCTTCTCCTGGTTGCTCTTGATCTCTCACTACAACCTCATCAAGACTAGAAAGCTCTTCTTCACATTCCGAACTAGCAGTGCTGCAACTGTGCTGAACATTCTTCTTCTGCTTCTTTTTCTCCTTCGCTAGACGGTTGATTTCAACTTTTGCTTGGTTCAGTAGCCACTCCACGGTCTTGCTAGCCTTGTCAAAGCCTAGCATATCTTGCAAGCCGAAAAACCTCTTGGCAACATCAAGGGAAAGTCTCATTCTCCTATCCCTCAGTCCTCTTGCGGTGTTAATCTTGCTGTGTCTATCTCTCTTGCCGGGTCTTTTTCTGGGGATCTGATTACTCTTTTCAGGAGAACTCTCCACGGCAATACTAACTGGTTGAGGCTCGGGGTCTTGAGGTAGGGGTTTATGGAGCAAATCGTGGTGTTGTTCAAGGAAAATTTGAGTATCTTCAAAGGGAGGAGAAGGAAAGTGGAAAAAGGACAAAGGAGGAGGAGGGTCAGGGTTGTTTTCTTGTTTGGATGTTGGGTTGCTTTCAGAGTCAATGGAAAAGGGCCTGGTGTAGTAAAATGCTGGGTCATAATAGGAAATTGGTTCATTCCCATAGTGAGAGTGAAGCGTATCTGAAGTTTGAGATTGCATATTGCACCAAACAACCCTACCCTTGGAGAAGCTGGTGCAGCAGGTTGTAGATAGGACTATGAGGAAAACGATTGAGAATGACGTGTACTTCACTCTCCTCTTGTGTTGAAGGATTTCGCTTATTTATCCCTGCAGCAAGAAAATTAATTGGAGATAGTTTGTGCTTAGTAGAGAGTAACTGAGGTAGACAGCATTTAATGATGCAACATGTGTGTGCCTGTGTTCAAGTGTATGTGTGGGGGTGAAGAATGAACATATAGTAATTGTACAATTGGCAATGTATCAGACTAGTACTGCAGTATGAGAAAGACAGCACAAACAGTAACACTGATCATCAGAGAGAGAGAGAGAGAGAAGGAGAGTGAGGGGTAAAGATGGTTATATGTGGTGTGTGTGAGAGATAAAGAAGGGGGAGAAGAGAAGGGCATTTTATTGAAGGCAAAGAACCTAGGTAGCTTTATTAAATTTTGATAATGTTTGCTTTTGAGGAAAAAGCTAAGGTTGTTTGGGATGATACATACAATGTAAGAAATGAGTGGATGGAAGAAGTTGAAAGTTGTGGCACTTCACGTGGTGCGCATGTGCGAGTTGACAGGGAACTAAAGGCAACAAACTGAGCTCCACCCCCTCCCTTGTACCCCCTCATCTCATCACATCACTCACTTCACTTCACCCTCTCCAATCACCTTTCATTTGCTATACTCTACCAGACCCTCCTTTTCACATACATTTTCATGCTTTGTCCCACACCCAATAGTCTGGACTAGGGGTTTCACATGCCTTCACTTTTTATGGGAACATTCACACAATTTTCAGGGTCTATTTTGGACATTATTATGTTTTCCAAACCTTTTTTTTTTAATATCAAAATTCATATGTATATATATCTTTTATTAGGTTTAAAACATTTTAATATGTTGGCAGCATTTAAAGTATAATTTTGCTTTACTGTTTACAAATTTATAATGAAGTTGAAACTTATTGAGTCTATTCACAAGTAATTCTGAAAGAACAATTTGTTTAGAACTCAACCCATGGATTTATGTGTATTAACATATAGAATTGCATTAGTAAATGTGTCCTGAGACTAAATTTTTAAGGTTAAATTACTATATTTAGTCCTTATAGTCACTATCATTTTAGGTTTTAATATTTATTCATAAAATTTACATTTTGATCCCTGTTATTCATTAAAAGTAGACAGTATAAAATTACAATAGAAAATGATGACGAAAAATATAAAAGAAATAAAATTTACACTTTTCTCGTATAATAATTAAAAATTAAAATAGAGATAACTGTATAATCAAATAAATAATTCAAACAAGTTTTAATTAACATGTTATAATCAATGTATATTTTTTGAAAAAGTAATAATTCAAGAAAGGTAGGACCATACTGACGTCAGCCTTCCCATAAATCAGTCCTTGCCTCCACCTTTCTAGTCATCTCTATTCCTAAGAATAAAAAGAGACAGTATTAATATGCTTTCTTCAATATATATTTTTATTAGTAGATAACATTATAAAATATAGCATAAACTAAAGTTATTAAATCAAGTAACATAAAATGCATTCAACAACAAAAGAAATATTAAAATAATGTAAAAAAATGTAAGAAAAAAAGGCTTAAACATATTTTAAAACTTTTAAATTTAGGATAAATTTGTTTTTGATCTTCTATAAAATAATTTTTTTAATTTGTGTAATTTGAATAAACTTTTTAGTCAATCTGTCTCAATTTAATTATTTAATGATGTAAATTTAAAAAAAAAATGTTGAGAAAGTGCAATAATTTGATTTGGATGGTCTTAACGAGCTTGCACTGTGTGATGTGCAGTGGGAGGCAATGGTCCTTTGACTGGGTTTGTGAGGAACGTCGCTTTCAGTAAAAAGAGAAGGGCCATCAGCTCTAGTCTGTGGATGCCTGCATGTGAATCTCTATCTCTTCCTCTTTGGAATTTTGTTGTTGATTCTCCTTCCCATGCGTGCTTATCCTTTCTCCGTCATCATTTCAATCTCTTTTTTCTTTCACATTACCAAAAGCTTTTTTGGAATATCTCCTACATATACTAACTACTACACGTTAAAATCTATAAAATAGACAATTTTTTAGCTTTTCATCTTTAATGTTTTCTAATTTCTAATTTTGAGTCTTCAATGGAAGCTTGAATATTAATTTGGTTTTTTTTGGAGTAAGTGACAACATTCAAAATCATTTGATGATTAACGAGTAAGGTCAATTATTACATCAGCAAATAACGAATGATTAAAAATATGTTTTATTATATGAGATTATTCTATTGGATTTCTATATAGTGTGATAAATTATTGAATAGTTCATATTTCAAGATCACATGAATTAATATGAAAGTTTAGAGTGATATTTGTTAGATTAAAGTTCCAAAAATTTTATGTTTAGTTTTGATTATATAGTTAAAGTATAAAATATGATTTTTTAGATATGTGGTTATCATAGGTAAATATTTTGTAATGTGATTTTAGTGTAAGAGGAACCTTAATCAATATAAAGAGAAGTTATTATAAGAATTTAAGAAAAAATAAATAAAGAACTAAAACTTTGCAAAACACTTTCAAGAATATGAACAAAGATATACAAAGAGAATGAACAATAAGTTTGAAGAAAACATTAGACATATAAATAATTATGATAATCTCATTCTAAATAAAAATATAGGTAAAATATTTTCATTTTTTAGAATAAAAATAAAAGAAAGTTAGTTGGGTTACAAGGATAGAACACAAAAATAAGGACTGGCAATTTAGGAGAACCAACTAAACAAAGTCTAGACTTTTCATCTTCTTGTAATGGTTTTGTTTGAAAGGATTTAAACAACAACCAAACATCTCCCTTATCTTTCAATTTATGTAAACATGTTTATATAAGCATGTAATCCCTTCATTGTCACACAACTTGCTTTGGAAGAGTTTTCTCTCCATTTGTGAGTCTTCTACATCTTCTTCACCACATTTTTCTTCTTTAGAGGTGACCAATATTTTAAGAAATTTAATTTTTCTTTGTTATACATAAATTATTTTTCCATTTTTTTGTAATATGTTAAAATTATAATACAAAATTATCAATTAAGAAGATTGTGTAAAGAAATGAAAATACAAAAAAAAATGAGAATATAATAAAATAAAAAATGGAAACAAAGAAAACTAACATAACAAAAGAAACTTAAAAAAATAATATTCTACCCTTGATTGGTATAATTAAACATTTTATTACAATATAAAAGCACACAATAACAAAAAATTTCATGAAAATATTATTGTATTATTCATTATTAAAATCTCTAAAATTAATCATAAATTAAATTTTAACAATAAAATAAGGATACAAAACACCTACTTTAGTATCTTCTCTAAATCTTAAAAATTTTATCACATATTTATTATGTCAAATTTTTGGGTAAGTGATGACATAAAACTTTTATTCTAAATTTTCACATTATTTAAATTTCCTGTTATGTTTATTTATGATATTTTTAAGATGAGAAGCATATTAGTTACCATCTTGATAACAAGAAAAATTAAATATGAGTCATTCTTTATTACACATGGTCGAGACAATAGATAGAAGCAGTACATGCGCCAACATCAGTTTTAAAATGACAAATGAGTAATCAAATAATTAAAATTAGTATGTACAATTAAACTAAATAGAATTGATCTAAAAAACCGTGATAATACAAGACCAACCTCTATGACTCTCACTACTTCTATAAAATGGATTGATATTATCTAGTGAAATGAATGATTTTAAATAATATTAAATACTTTGATTATAGAATATTGATTTGAGCTTTAGAAAGAACTTTTTACATATACCTTTATTCTAACCTAGATCAAAGAAGATAATAAATAGAATTACCATATTAACAAAAAAGAGTAGAAGACGTCTTTCCATTCCACACAAAAACACTTATACTTAAATTTTGTGTGATCACCCATTGAGTTTAAGGGATCTATGTTATGATATGTAATAAATATATGGGTGGTAACTAGAAAATGCTTAGCTTTTTTTTCTCCACATCTAAAATATCTTTGGATTATGATTCGCAACCAAGCATAAGCATATATGATATATCTGCAGAGGACCAACCTTTATGGAGTGTGGACCACTAGAAAAGACATTAGGGCATTACATTAAGTTACCAACCACATTCTACAAACTTCCCACATATAAGGGCCTTACCATAAGAGGTAACTAAACTTTTTTTCATTAGGGTACTCCTACAAATTCTACGCATTCACGCAATATCAGAATTCGGTTTTGTTGATTGTTCTTTCCAGTTGAAACCAGGACACAGTTAATAAAATTATCTATCAATAATTATGTATATATGTATATTCTAATATAAATAAAAAACTTGTAAATAATTATAGTACTTGTACTATTTAATAAATAAATAATTGTATTACTGGTAGAAAAATCTGTTAACTAATTAGTGTTGATCATTTTTTTCTGCTGTGAAGATCGATTGTTGAATTTGTTTTTGGACTTTCAAGCGATATTATACATCGCATAATTAATTTAGAAATGAAGTAAAAAAATATGATTTTATTGAAGGCTCAAAGTGTCAGTTAATTTAATCTTTCTAAAGTAAAAATATCGTAATAGTTGTGAGATCCGGAGTAACTTTTCCATTAAAGTAAAAATCTATACATATTTGTTTGTTTTCATAGCATTATTATTGCACACATAAATTGTTAATTTTCGTTTAATATATTATTAACTTTTCTCTTACAATTTTTTTTATATATGACCCAAATCACTATGTTAAGAAAATCTCAATTAGACGGGCACATTAGAGTATATATTAAAAAACAGTAGAAATAGTAGGCATGATTCTGTTGAGCCCATATAGAATATGGAAGGAAATGGTTCAGAGTGGTCATTTCTTCATGCACCTCCATACATTTTTTTTACACTTCATCAATATGAAACTTTTTTTTTTTTTTTTTGACTTGTACGATCTTAAAGGTAAAAATATCATTCAAATTGTGGAGTTCAGAGAAAAGGAGAGACATTTTATCAGAAGAAAGAAAAACAGTTATAATACGTTGATACCATTACTTGGTTTGACTCTACTTTGACAAATGTATACGTTATAAAAATAATAATATTTTAAGATTTGATGCATCCATCTATAAATTGAAATTTTATTGAAAATGAAAAAACTGCATCGTCTTTCTCTTTCTTCTGTTTTCGTAAATTGGTTCTCTTTTTATTTTTCCTCTGGAGTGTGCAGTTTGCGCTGCTATTTGTTATGTGGGTGGTGGCATGTAGGTGGTCCTGTGTGGTGGGTTGCGGTGGACATTTTGTTCGGAGGGTGACAACTGCCTTATCCTTTTATTTTTGGACAAATTCTTTATGCACCCCAATACACTCTTCCCGTAACTCCATATTTTTTCAAAATGACAAAATTGTCCTTTGGAAATGACTAGAAAGTCCTTCAGCAATTTTGAAATAGAAATTGAACGTTTGAACAGTATCATAACAGTGCCCGCATAGTGCGAAATTGGTCTATAATTGTTCATAGAGGAAGTTGTTTTTGAAGGTTTATAGGTGCATTAAACGGTGGAAAAGCCTCTTAAACGTGTAGAAAATATTAATCGACGACGAAGAACGACAGAGAGGTAAGATTTTTGCATTTCGATATATTTTCATCGATACGTAGGGCACTCGGATGAAAGTCATCCGCTTAGGAATTTTTTTTTAAATTTGTAAAACGGATGGGTAGCCATCCAATTTGTAAATTGTAAATCGGATGCAAACTGGGGAGGTGGCATCTGATTTACAATTTACAAATCGGATGGCTAGCCATCCGTTTTACAAATTTAAAAAAAAATTGTAAATCGGATGGCCAGTGGGGTGAGTCCAACCGATTTACAATTTATTTCAAAATTGTAAATCAGATACGGGGCATCCAATTCATACCCATATCGTCTTCTCCGACGCAGCTTCACCCTCGGCGACCACCCAAACACTAAATTACCTACTCTAATTATCAATACTACTCACACATTACTAATAAACATAAAAAATTTCTTACCTTTCACTTGTTTGAACCTTCTATTGATATCTTTGCCTCCTCTCCTTCACTGTTTTTCCACGCAATGTAATTCAGACACGCACAGGCACAATGTTCACTGAAGGTGAAGGTGTGACGACGGTGAACAGGTAAAAAAGATTAATGGGATGTTGCAACAATAAGCAATGGAGCAATGGAGCAATGGATGAACTGTGAAGGAAGAAACACGAAACGGATGAACAAGAATGACATTGCCAGTGGGTTAAGGAGGTGAAGGAGGTGAAGGGCATTTACGTATTTTCCTATTTTTCAATTAGGGGCATATTGGTATTTTTCCGTGGTTTATGGTGGTGCAGGAAGAGTGTATTGAGGTGCATAAAGAATTTATCTTATTTTTGTGAATGTTTTATTTTTATTGAAAAAACAAAAACTACGGCAAACAAAGGTAAATGGGCTGGGGTCCAAAATGTTTTTTTTTTAAATTTTTTTCTGAAAATAAAATTAAAATAATAGAAAATATAAAATGTATATTTTTTACATTTGAAATTTTTATAAAATAGAAACTAACAAATTGTTATATTATTTTTCAAATTTAAATCTTTGTAAAACCTTTATATTATCAAAAGATTTATATATTTTTTCCTAAAAACTTTTTATAATAATTTTATTATATTTTTAAATTTTATCATTTTATCAAATTAATGATCAATTGTATAGACATTATTTTCATTAATTAAGAAGAAAATTTAATGTTATTTAATTATTAGGATGAAATTAGGTTTTAATAATAAGGATATTCTTTATATAGATCTTGAGAAGAAAAAAAAAACTTGTTACAAATCTAATGTCTCTTCTCAAGTCTAACCATGCATGAAGCTTTGAAACGCATTAAATGTTTTAATTAAGCATTAAATGCATTGTTATTTTGGAAACACTTTTAGAATATAACAAACACATAAATAGGTAGTTTGGGCACAGGACCTAATGAAACTAGTTAACTCCCTAGCATTCACATCCTGTATTTTTTTCATAAAAACTTTTTGTTTGGAGTAGCTTTTAACATGCTTGATGTTGACAAAATGTTAGTAAGATTCTTTTGACAAAAAGAAAAAGCAACAATTCCCTGCAAGCATAAAATAAATATTTATAAGTTTGATGTGTAAAATGCTTGGCTTGCTTATGTCAAATGAAGTATATTTATAGTTTGTCTAAGACAAAATATTATCAAACTAAATATATGTGCTTACATCTCTTCAAGCAAAAAGCTTATCAAATGAAAAGTATGAGCAAAATTCTTGCATCCACAAAGCATACAACATATAATATTTGTGTTAGTTCAGTCACATAACTCTTGATTGTTAAGTTAAACTGAACACTTGGGTCTTACATGATCTTATACTTAAAGAATTATGTTTTAACATTTTTCTATTTAAGCACATAATCAAAATCAATAAAATGGTTTGTTGAATTTTGATATAATAATATTGTATTCTCAAACCAACTTCAATATATTTTTAGGAAGGGAATGATTCATAAAGCTGGCACAATCTCTTCAACTTTGCATAAAAAATTTTTCTTATGGAATCGAAATGGGCATCCCAAAATTATGAATGTTGTCTAAAATGATTTTGTAGCCTATGTTTCTCATGCTCAGTGTCCTCCTAAGGCAATGACCTTAACTAATCATTTCTTCTTTAAAGATACACAAGATTTCAACAAGAAGACTCAACTGTCAGTATTTTTAAGGATGAATCCACGTGAAGGATTAAACATACAAATAAAGAGGGATGTTGATTATATGAAAACTAGATGACTTGTAAAAGAGTTGAGAATCGAGGATGAGGCCATAATCAAAGTGGCAAAAGAAAAATACGGATGACTAAAGAAAAGTGTTCAAGCTTTTTTCTTGATTAACAACTTATATCATCAAAGGTGTTGTAATTCCTACTCAATGTGAAAAAAGAGATTGATGTAGATGTGTTTAAGTATAACTGAGTCTGTAAACAAAATAGGCTTATATATCACTATGAGAGAGGTTAAATTGATTCAAGAGTTGTCACCCTACTTAATAAAGGTGTTATTGGGGAAGTAATATAACTTAGTGCTCATCATTAGGTTTTTTCCTTTCCCATGCTTGTTAAAATAGTCTAATATTCCTGAAGTCTCGAACCCATTTATGATGAGTTAAAGGCTTAGTTACAACAAAAAAAGTGCGAAAGGAAAAATGGACAAGTTATTTGGACAATATTTCTCGAAACATGTTCCACCTAAAGGGTTTATTATTTTTCTAAGGCTAGCATTTTGGTTAGCCTTCTCATTTAGGGAAAACCTAACTCTCTTAATAGTATTATATATATTTTGTGGGTCATATTTCTTTGTAAAATTTCTTGAATATCACAATTTCACAATGTTGATTGTAGTTACCTCATCGAGTTTTGCCTAAGTCCTACAGAAAATTAGGAGAATTTGTTAGCTTTGATAAAATCATTCTTACATTTATGTCTTTTGCGCTGTAGCACGTTGATCATCAAATAAAATATTCCTTATTACAAAAATTATTATTGAAAGCATAAGGGTAAAGTGAAAGACTCAATTTGGGTAAAAGTGAGGATAATCCAATTAATAAAGTCTTTTCATTGACAGTGAGACCTTTTAAATGTGGTGATTCAAAAATTAAGGAATTGACATACATTTTCTTATACCAAACTGTTGAGCCAACATTTATCGAAGTTAAGGAAGAATTTGACAACTTTTGCACGAAGTCCTGATACAAAAGTATCCCAAGTCAAGAAAAAGATCCATGTCTAGATTAAATTTTGTTGAAGTCTAAGGCTTTCGATTGGGAATTAATTGTGTAGCCAAGTTGGACCTTGAATATAAAATTCTCGAGGAAGCAGTAAGATTCATGTTAAAATCAACATAACTTAGAAGTTTAAGACTTGTAAATCTCTCTCCTAGTTTTGGATTTTCTAGACAATAGCCTTGCCCAAAGAGAGGATAAGATGGTACTTCTTTATTAGTTGGAGGAATATGCTTCTCCAAAATTGAATTTAACCATAATTGAATAAACCATGATGGTTCAAAGAGATTAATACTAGGTTTTAATGATTGTAACATTTTGAGCATCTTAATAAGGTAAAATGCAGTATGTAATTTAACTAAACAAATTATGAACTTGCCTAAATTAAGTACTCGAGTTAAATGGTAGAAACTAAAGTCACTTTAATAGATTTCGAGCAAAAAAACTTAAGATGCTAACCAAAATTTTAAAAATGTGGCATGTTCAGCTTCAAAGACAACATTGTTGGGGTCATTTCCATAATTACTTCAGATAAAATAACTATAAGCCTTTTGACTTCAATTGCTTTCATAAAAAAAATTGAGATTAGCTTTAAATGAACTAATAGTATAACATTCACTATTAGGTTTTAACTTTGTTATTGTTGTAATATCAAGTAGTGTAAGTGCCACTAGGCTACAAGATAACTTGAACGCACATAAATCTTTGTTTTATAGATGAAAAAACAACTAACAACATCCACATATCAAATGTTGAGATCTCAAACTTACTCAATTGAATGAAGTCATATATATCAACTTTCTTCTAGTGGTCAGCATATACATTTTTTGCTCTTTCAAGCTAAGTCTAGTAAGCCTCTTGTTTCAATGTTAGTCTGTAATGAAATCCTTTTGTAGCATTATTTAAAAAGTTTATCCTTACTCATCATGGATATGACTCAAACCCTCAAAAGAAGAAAATACATCTTTTATAGACTTAACATTAAACTTACACATAACAGGACCTACAAAAGCACAATAACCAATGGAAAAATGAAAGAATTACAACTAACTTTTAGTGTGTACTTATAGCCATTAACCTCGAGAAGTTCATTGGATAATAAATATAAATGGCCTTGAGTTATAGTGCAAGATTTGGAAAGGTTTGAGGAGGAAGCCATTAGAAAGTATTAAGGACACCAATGTAGGTAAGTAACTCTTGTGATTTAAAAAAAGAGAGCACAAAAAGCAAAAGAGTTTTTTAAAGTGAATAGTAAAATTGCTTTTACCTCAATGCTTCTCATATACTATTTTTAGAGCAATGAGGAAAAATATTTTTAAGAATATTTTGTTAAATAGCTTTGGATATTCAATTAAAAACAAAAACATATTTTTTTATTTTTTTTTAATTTTATTTTTAAATTAGAAATCAAATCTTGTTCATTTAAAAGAGTAGGTTTTTTGTTAAGCATTATAAATAAACATTATAAATAGATCAATATAAATATTTTTTAAAGTAATAATACTTTCTTATGAAAACATCCCAACATAATGACTATTAATAGAATAAATCTTATAAATATTTATTCATTTTTTATTCTTTCCCTCTCTTTACTTAAAATTCTTTCTTTTCTTTTACTTTTTTCTTTAACACTTTATGTTAATTGATACATTTTTTATCAATTATGTTATTGAATTATTTATCATTAAAGTTATTTTATTTATTACACAAAATGAAAAGTTTTTTTTTTTATGTTAGAAGAAATTAAAAAAAAATTAAAATGAGTTTTGTATGTATATATTTAATTGAAAATTAAATTATTTATGTTAACATAACTAAAATAAACATTTGCTTAAATTCATATCTTTACTCTTTTTCAAAAACATTTATTTAATAATATATAAAAATTAAAATCATAAATAGAAGTGTTAAAACGTTTAGTTATTTTCAAAAATCTCTTTTTTACCTAAAATAATAAAATGTAACTAATACTTTAAAATTAATTTAAAATTTTATAATTACAATTCAGGAACACATTTAATTCAAATAAATTTTATTGTTGACTAAAAAATTAGCATGTGATTAGATTTTAAATCGTGTCTTGTAAGGAAAAGTGTTTCCAAAATTTTAGCTACTTGTTTTTCCAACAAAAAGCAGCTTGGATTTGGAATTGAAAGTTTGAATCAAACTGCAAATCTAACAAATTCTATTTCTATTAAATTCCCAAAATATCCCACTAATTCTATTTCTCTTAAATTTCCAAAGTGTGATATTACCCTTCTTCATCCATTTGCAATACCCTTTCCCTTTCCTACACCTGTCATACAATTTCTCAATTTGGATTTGAGCCACCCCCTTTCATTTTCAGGTACCCATTTCCCAGATCTTCATCAATCAGTCAATTAATCTGATTTTGGTATCGATTCCTAAATCCTGGATCTTCTGCAACCCTTTTCGTTCCCCAATCTGCTACCCAGAGTAACAAGAACAAGTAGTTAAGCAAGGTTGTCCTTAGGTGTACCATAAATCTTGCGCTTTTAGCGTTGGAGAATAAAACCCAATTCTCAGATTTCCACCTTTTCATCTGGGTTTCTCTTAGAAATTAAGCCCCGTTGACCAATGAATGTGATAATGCTGGTTTTGTAGCAGGAAACTGAGGTTGGTGTGTGCAATTTTTGTGTTATATTTTGGAAGATATGAGTAGGTCTCCTTCGTTTTCAGTGAGAACGGAAGTGAGCCCGAGTGTTGATTCAGAATCATTGCAACAATGGGTTGTTGCCTTTTGTGCTATAAGGTTTGATCTTGAACAAGGCCAGCTTGTGGAAGAGTGTTATCCACAGGGTTGTCTTTCACACGATGAGGAGCTTGAAATTGCTTATAGTTCCTTTCCTGATTCCGTTTCACAGCACCAGAACCGATCCAGCATTCACGATTGTATCTTCTTTTTCCGAATTCGCAGGATTCTTAAGAAGTCATTAGAGGAAAAGAGTGTTGCTGATGGTAGCAATGCTTCTAAATTCTTGTATGGTTATGTGTTTAACAGGCAGAGACACGATGAGCGGTTAAAGCGAGGCGGGGAGCAGAAATCTGTTGTCATTTTGTCTTATAATCCTTATTCAAGTGTGTTTAGACCTTTGTTGCAAATTGTAGGCCCTTTGTTTTTTGACATAGGTAAGAAAGCATTGGAGCATATTGCTGCTTATGTTTCTAAATGGGCTGCTCCTGTTCCTGGTAAGGTGATGGATCTTCCTATTGGAAATGCAACACTTAAAGTGAATTTGCCACCTGCTCATAGTTTGCCTGTGGAAGGTGAAATTTTTCTTGAAGAGGGAGCTTCTTCTATGACACCCTTTGTTCCTAATAACCAGCCTGTTCCACAGGGTCTTTTTCATGATTCAGATCTTTTTGGTTCCTTCCGAGGGATTTTATTGCAGCTTTGGCTGTTGTGGGAGTTGTTACTCATTGGTGAACCAATTCTCATCATTGCCCCCACACCTCCCCAATGTTGTGAGGCTGTAGCTAGTCTTGTGAGTTTGGTTGCTCCATTACTTTGCAGTGTTGATTTCAGGCCTTATTTTACAATTCATGATCCGGTCTTTGCACGCTTGAACTCAATCCAAGAAGGTGAAGCTTTCCCACCAATGATTCTAGGGGTGACAAACCTTTTCTTCCTCAAAGCTCTGCGTAACATCCCGCACATTGTCTCAGTTGGAAGTCCTCCTCCTAATTCAAACAGGCTTGCTCTTATGAGTAGGTCCACTGGGAGAATTTCTGGCAGACCAGAGGGTCTTGGGTTTCAACAACTTTCCTTAAAAAAGTTCTCTCCTTCAAATTTATTGAGTGCAGTTAGACTGCGGAGAGATGGTCCTCTTTGTCTCATGACAGAACATAAGGAAGCCATTTGGAGTACCTATTCTGCAACAACTAAGCCAGACACTTCTATCTTAAATAGGCTTATAGATGCTGGGGTTTCACCAAGAGTTGAGGAGTCAATGTCTGTTGTGAACAATGAGATATTACGGAGACACTTCTTGGAGCTCACTACCAACTTTTTGGCTCCTTTTAGCCCATATTTTAGGACATCAACACCATCAGAAGGATCTTCTCCTTATATAGACCCTCCTTCTCTACCTCCATTCAATGGTGATGAATTTCTTGCAACTTTATCGGCAAGAGGTCCAGGGAAGTTTATATTAAAGCGAATGAGATCTAATTGGCTTGACTTATACAGGTAATAATCATGTTTGCACCATTTATCGATCATGTACCAGCATTTGCTTCAAACCTCTCGCTAATGTAGTATTTTACATTATGAATTTATGACCTTACACTGAATTTGCAGTTCTTATTAAATTTATTATCTTCTTATGATTTGCTTGAATACTCTCATCAGGCGATTCCTACATGGACCCAACTTTATGCCATGGTTCAAGAGGAGGCGTGCTGTTGCTGAACAAGAACAAGGTAGATTATGGAGGCAAGCCAGAATGAAAACTGACATCCAACAGCTTATTTCTAGACTGTCTGAATTGGAAATTGTGGATTCCTTCAATGTTATAGAGAGACTTCTCCTCAGAGAAATACAGGTAATGTGCTTTCCTGTGTATACTGTTGATTGACCAAACCTTTATCTTTGTCCAACAAGAATAAAACTTGCGATGTCCTTATATGTTTGATTTGTTATTGTTTTCAATTTCATTATTTGCATTTGCAAAGTACTTGATATCTATCATAGTACATCCTAATATTATCTTACTGGGGCTTTTTTATTTGCTATTTATTTATCTGTTATTTTGTCCAAGTAGAGAAATGATCAAACTGAAAGGCAAACTGTTTGGATCCCAAAGAGGAATGGTAAAATAAACTCGAGTAATGTTGACACTAGCTACTGAATTAGAAGTATATCAAGGGTATAAATCTGTGTTAAAGTTACAAAACTGCAATCCAAGAAAATAAGAAAAAGATCTAGAGAACACCTTGCCTTAGGAAGAACCAGCTTTCACTCAGCATAGCCAATATTAATACCAATTCCCCCAATTCTTATTCGGCTACCACACCCAGTATAAAATCCTTATCTCTCTGCGCTTCCCTTGCTACCTCTTATTTTCTGTTTTTTTTTTTTTTTTCCCTCTCCTTAAATCACATTCACATATTCCACTCCTCTGCACTTCTGCCTTAATACGTCTCACTTCACTTCCCTGCCACTGCTGTAACTAATAGTGTAAAACTGATATTCAAGTTCAGATAGAAGGATATGATAGCTATGTGATCTCTGCTGCTCTCCCTTTGTTTTTATTTAGGTTTCATGATGTCATCAAATATTAATCTACCACTAAGAGCAGAGGAGTTAATTTTTCATTGATATTTGCTTGTATGAATGTGCAGGTTTCTTAGTATTCCAAGGACCTGTTTGGGTTGATTTCTGTAATATTTTTGTTCATAACCTTGAGACAGCATACGAATTATGAATTGTCCTAGAGCAATCTTGTATATAGACTAAGGTTTTTAATATCCGTCATTTCTTGACGTTGGAATCTTTTCCTTTCTATGATGGAGGTGTCTACCTAAGATTCTGTTAACAAAACTTACCATTAATTACCTCTTTTATTGGTTTAGGGGAAGTAAAAGTGAGGATAGAGAACTTTGAAATTTGAGCTCTTGAGAAAATGGAAGAAAAGATAAATTTTGAACTTTTGTTTCTACAAGTTAATGTTTTCTCTTCTAACAAACAAAAGAAAATGTGTTACTATTCCTGTGTTTTCTCCTCTATCTTCTCTCCACTCATCCAATTAACCATAATGGAATTATGTAAGGTTTTCATCAGGGCCTTTAGCTCTGAGTATCATAGAGCTATGATATGAACAATTCAAATGATCTTATTTAGTGAAATGTGTAGAAACCAAAGAGATATAAACGGTTTTGCTTATTATGAAAAAATAATCATTTGATGTAGCTTATGATAGCTAAATATTATCTAGAACTTTGGCTATTGATACATAGGCGTCCTGTTAAGAGAAAAGACCCTTGAATTTTCCTGTTGACATTACATTTTTCCCCTGATTGTTCCTTTCTACGGTGAGAAATTGTAACACTATGGTATCTATGGAACCATTGTAGTAAGGAGATGATTTTCCCCATCCTATTTGTCTGTTTGGAGCTTAACACGGTCAGTTCTCAGATCTGATGTTAATGTGTTCCCTTGGAAAAATGCACCATACAAGTTGGACCACTTTCCCACATGAGTAGTATAAGACGTTTAGTAGAGTATTTAAGTGTTTGGTTCTTCCCTTAACAGTTAGCTTTTTAGGGTAGGTTCCCCTTAAATTTAAGAATCAAATTTGGCTAGTTTTACTGCCAATTTGGCTTGATTAGCGGTAGGAACATAAAGATCAACCTCAGATGAATGCTAATATGCTCAAGCTTGTTCAGTTAGAATCCACCATGGAACTGGGTTTCATTTAAACTAAAAATCTATGCTCAAGCTTAAATGAGCCTTAGCAGTTCATGATCAGTAATCTGTATATGATGCATACTTGCACAACATATAATAATTAAACTAGTATAAAGGTATTCAGGCTCTAGGGGAAGTGTCTGCAGATTTGGTTTCTTCAATTGAGAATGATCAACCTTGACAAATCCTAAAAGCATACACTGCAGTATATGCATATCTTTTACCTTCGAGGAAAACAGGTCAAAACACATTAAGGAGGGTTGAATTGTGCTTTTGGAAATTTTGAAAAACTTTTCGCAAACAGACAGAGTTTATACTTGAGAGATGATTTGTCAAGCATTTTTTCTTTAAGAAACTGCGTTTGATGAAGAACGTTAGACGCAGCTTTAAGTTTGGCAGATGTACTGCCAACAATGCTTTTCAAAACTTGTTTTATGCAAAAACTCTCCTTAGATTAGTTGCAAATAAATAACATGGTGTATAAAAAGATAAGAGTTAAGAGAGATTTATGCAAAGTATTTTTGTACTGGTTTGTTTGATAACCAAAACTACATCTAATTCTTGAACAACATAATCAAGTTCCACTATGACAAACTATCATTATAAGATACACCTGAGTATTCTTTGGGCCTTAGCCTCTCATGGCTAAACATGACTATTATTTAGAACGTAACCACTCTTGGCTAATGATCGATTATTGTTTGGATCACAACCACTCATGGCTAAGACCGAGTATTGTTTGGAAAACAATCACTCTTGACTAAGACCAGGTATTATTTGGAACGTGGCCACTTCTAACTAAGACTAAATATTATTTGGACAACAATCACTCCTAGTTAAAATCGAGTATTATTTGGAACACAACCACTCCTGACTAAGACTGAGTTTTGTTTGGAAAACAACCGCTCTTGGCTAAAATCGAGTATTGTTTGAAACACAATCATTTCTATTGTTTTAGATAAGTTCACTATTTCTATGGTTGAAGAATTATTAGGTGAGTTGCATGGAGCTAAATATATTTCCAAAATAGACTTAAGGGTATACTATCACCAAATTAGGATGTATGAACCTGATATACACAACAACTTTAGAACTCATCAAGGGCATTATGAATTTCTAGTTATGACTTTTGGCTTAATTAATGCCCCAACTACTTCTCAATACACAATGAATTCAGTTTTATAACCATCTCTCCATAGATGTGTTTTAGTGTTTTTAGACAATATTCTTGCATAACTTTGCAAGACCACCTTCACCATGTGAGTCAAGTGTTAGACACCTTGACGAAACGTGAATGTTTTGTGACTAAAAAGACTAAAATTTCTTTTAGGAGGCAAGACATAGGGTATTTGGGTCATGTTATTTCACAGCTAGGAGTTTACGGATCCTTAAGCTATATTACAGTGTCCTCTTCCCAAGACTAGTAGAAGGTTTTTTGGGACTAAAAAGTTATTATTGACACTTTATACGAAATTATGGCAAGATATCCAAACCTTTGACAACTTTACTAAAGAAAGGAATTTTGAGTAGACTCAAGACAATCTAAATGCCTTTAGACAGCTGCAAAAGGTTGTTACTATTGCACCCGTATAAAGGATTTAACCAAGGATCCAAACTTTCACTCATATTATACTTTGGTGCATAACAGACTGTATTACAAAGGAAGATTAGTGTTGGCAGCAACATCTCATTGGATTCCTAAGTTACTACAAGAGTTTCATTCTTCACCCACCAAGGAGCATTCAGGAATATATCGCACTTTTTGTAGACTTGCACAATCCCTTTATTGGATTGGTATAAAAGGGCCAGTGACGGAGTATGCAGCAGCTTGTCATGTATGCCAACATAGTAAGTATTTGGCATCATCACCTATAGGGTTACTACAACCCTTACCAATACCCAATGTCATATGGGAAGATGTTAGTATGGTTTTGATACTATCTTGGTGGTGGTCGATAGGTTGAGTAAGTATGGCCATTTCATCTTAGTAAAACACCCATATTCAACTTGTTCTATTGTTGATATATTTGTTCGGGAAATAATTCGTTTGCACGGAGTACCTAGTTCTATTGTGATGATCGTGACCCAACCTTTATGAGCTTGTTTAGACAGTAGTTATTCAGGCTGTAGAACACCAAATTAAGGATGTGTACCACCTATCACCTCGGATGGACAAATCAAGGTCCTCAATTGGACCTTGGAAACTTATCTACCCTGTTTTTGTTCTGAGCAGCCCAAAGTTTGGGCAGAATTTATCCCTTGGGCAGAATACTGGTACAATACCAGTTTTTAAAGTATCGCTAGATGCACTCCTTTAGAGGTGGTTTATGGTCGTCCTCCTCCTTTAATAGCCAGGTTTATACTCAGAGAAACTCCAGTGGAAGCTATGATGCAGGACCTTATGAACAAAGATGAGGCTTTGAGACAACTGAAGTTTAATTTGCAAAGAGCACGGGCTCAAATGACAATTCATGCTAATGTTCATTGCAAACCTTCCAAGATCAAACTAGGTGATTGGGTGTATCTAAACCACATAGACAGAGTACTATGTTTAATAAGCTTCATCCCAAACTTTCAGCACGTTACTGTGGACCTGACCATATTTGTTTCTTAAGCAAATCAGGGAAATGGCTTTCAAATTACAATTACCCCAGCAAACTAGGATTCATCCTTTGTTCCACGTATCTCAAGTTAAGAAGCCATTGGGTATAATGCGGTGGAAGTTGCTCTACCTCTAGAATTGCAAGGAACTACAGAAGTGTTCATCTCGGCTTACATTCAAGGAAGATGTACAATCACTAGAGATGTTGTACCAGTGCAATAGGTGCTAGTGCAATGGAAGGGAAGAACAGGAACGGGCAGTACTAATGGACAGAAGCAAATACCGCATGTTTACAATAAGACAGGATTGCAGGTTTATTATAGGAGGAGGTTTTGAAACAATAACTAAAAATACAGTTGTAAGGTAGTTTTTACGCTTAGTTTCTACTACATAGGACCCCTTCTTACAGGAAATTTAGGGGGGAAGGGGGGCAGTTTGTGTAGACAATTGAGTTTTGTAACTGGATTAATCCAGTGGGAAGGAGAGTGCTCCTTTGTATTTTTTGTTGTATGATTGGTGAGTTTAGAGAAGTTCATATTTACTTTTCTTTGTTTTATCTGAAAATAGTGTTGATTCCTAAAAGAGGCAATGATGAAATTTTGTACCGTATGTTATACTTTGCGCATGTTTTCATCACGAAAGCATACTTTTACTTTTGAACAAACTGCAATTAATGTTCAGTGGCCCTTTTGTAGTATTCTATGTGCAAGGTAGCACGAAAGTATTTGTTCCATAATGTGCTACAGGGCATTACACTCCTAGTCATAGAATTATTTATGCTGTAAAAACCATATTCAGTGTGTATTTAACTTCAATTCAATTTACCAGCTGCAGCAATCTGGAAAGGCTGGTGATGATTCCATAGCAACCTGCCGAAAACTAAAGGTAGACCTTCAGGCTGTTTTCCATGTGCTTTCAAAGGACATGCAGCAAGTAATGCTTTCAAATCCTGAAAGGGCATCCCTTCTTCAAGGAAGTCCAGAATCGCCAAAACTCCCGGGGCGTCCCCTCGTACAAGTTGCTGTTGTGTCTTCTACATCACCCCGGTAACGGGAAAAACATGAAACCAGTGTTGTTGGATCTTTCTTGTGCTTCTGAGGGACAAATTAATTCATGGTCTGCTTCCATCTGATTCAGAGAAGTTCTCTGATTCATGAAAAAGTCATGTGGGGTAAGACTCTTTGGTGCACATGCTGGAAGCCTTTCAAGTCACTTATTTGACGATTTTATCTTCAAATACACAGATGAGCATTGACCGTAATTCATGTTGGTCAAACAGTTCTCTCTTGGCAAATGTGGATGGAAAGTTGTTTTGGTGTTAAATTTATGAGGTATTGTTGATTGCCTTTTTTTGGCAGAAATTGAGCCTTCGTGTTGTTTCCGTTCTCAAAAGATGAATCTGTAAATTATTAACTGTTAGTTTTTGGTAGTGCTCTCCCATATTTTTCTTTGCAATGCTTGTCTCTGGCAATTCATTTACATAGAGTTTATCAAGACTCATTAATATTTTGCGGGAGAAATGCTACAAACACCTGTAACATATTCTTTGTCAGTGGTTAATATTTTTTTTTGCGGGAGAAATGTGTTTACTTGTTAAAATTAAGATTTGTATACATAATAAATTTTAATTTATTATTTTATAGATTAATGAAATGGTAGGAGTGGCCCAAATCCATTATGCTAGCCGTATTATTCAACAAAATGTATAGCGTTCAACATCCGTGCTTGTTCCAACTATGACGGAGAGAGATTGAGTTGTGTTGTGGCTTTTGCTTACACCTCCAAATCTATGAAATGCCTATTTTACTGTTTATGACCGAAGCCATGTAACCGAAATCAGATGAAGATATTTTGAAAAAATTGACGAGTACAAATTAAATCCTAAATCAATTTAATACACCGATCATATTGATCTAGGTAAGACTCTCCATTACTATAAAGTGAAACGACGCGATCATTTAGAAAGAAACTTAATAAGAACCAAAGATTATGAATAAGACTTTCTCGACCATACAAAAATACTTACTCTATTCTTTTTTCTTTTATAACAACGATGATCTTCCATTGTTGGTTCTTAATACTGGTGGTGCGAGTTTTAGCTTCTGATAATTGATAGAGTATTAGGTATAACCAAATGCTGTAAGAGTATTTAAGTTAATTGCTATTTTGCAAAGCATTTTGTGCAATAATGAAGTTCCTCACACTGGTTTTTTCATTTTCTTTTTTGTAGATTGTACAGTTGAGAATCATACTAAATTGGATAATGTAACCTTTTGGAAAGCATAATCCATAATTACAATGTGAGAAGTTGCAAAGTGCATTATCCAAGAAGAGCACTACATTCAAAGCAATTTGGGATGTGCAAACTATAATATCTTTTTTAAATAGGTTGATTCATAAGGTAATTATGGAAGGTCACTCGTAACTTTTTTTTTTTTTTTTTTTACTGTGAAATCTAAAAGGAAAATACACATTTTGAATAGGATAATTAGCAAGACAATTTTATATTACCTAATCTAGAAAGAAATTTATGATTTTTGGATTTTATAATCCATAATATATTTTGACAGTTTTGGATTGAACAATTAAGAAGTATAAAGTTTCCATTATAAATTTTGCAATCCAATTGTTATTTTTTGTACTTCTAATTTACTTGTTCCAAAATGTCATTTTTTAATGGTTAATTTCGAAGTAAAGTACATAAAGTCAATATGTTGAATGACAGGAATGAAGTTGATAATATTATTAGATGTGGTTGAACAATATAAGAATTACTTAAGAAAGATGGAAGAAGCTTTTACAATAAATGAGTTAAGTAATATATATTTTGGTACTTTTAAGAAAAATGTGACAGGTGATATATTCTAATGTTGTATGTATTTTATAGGTGTTTGTTGAAAGACTTACTTAAATGTGTTTATAAGGTAATATTTAAGTTTGTATATGTCATTGTCATAGTGAACTTTGATAAAAAAAAAAAGAAATATATATTGTTAGGTTGTGAAAAAACTGATAAATATAAAAGTTACAAAAGAATTTAGAGCTCACTACAACTAAAACAAGAAAATGTAATTATCCTTTCTAAACTACATGAAAAATTATGTAAATAAAGATAAAGAAAAATTTATTGAAAATAATAAATACAAGAAATATGATAAAAAAAATAAAGAATAAATTTCAAGAAAGATTTTCTAGAAAAGCTTAAGAAATTAGAAGAAGTAAGATTATAAAATATTCCTTAATTCTCTTAAAATATTTTACAATTCAAAAATCTTTCTAAAAAACACATGACGGATAACCTTTCAAAATAAGAAGAGACAGAAAGAGTTTCTAAATTACACAAATCAATTTTGTGAAAAAAAAAATCACAAAAAAAATTGAATTATAATTTAATTAAATCTAAAAATATTTAGGAAGTGTGGTCTAAATGAAAGAATTAAAACAATAATTTAGTTTAGGAAACAATCAAACTATAACTATTTTATTTAATATATTATGGCCGATGCAAGTGACTAACTCTAGCAGAAGGCAAGAATGTATTTTGTACCTGGAATGATGCAGCCATTCTTATACTCTTTCTACTCTTATCAAAAGAATTAATGGAATTTACGTTTTACAATTATTTCCTTATAAAATAAAATATAATAATAAAATAATAAGAGCTGAACAATACTGCCACTGATGCTGCTGGCAGTAACAAACTTAACACTGGGATTCTTTTTCGTTTTCTTCTTCACTGTAATTAAATTTTGAAGATATACAGAAAAAAAAAAAAAAAAAAAATCAAAAAAAAAGAAAAAAAAAAAAAACTCAAAAACGTGTTTTATAGCAAGATTTCACAAAAATTAAGAGAAAAAAAAATCGAAAACAGAAATCTTGTTAATATATGATTGTTAACATATATGATTTAAAAAAAAATAAT
>Ga0209489_103701_pt1 | contig 29367 bp, 23 predicted proteins | sample SiratrowhiteBW_FD_187527 | JGI IMG/M metagenome (GOLD analysis project Ga0209489, IMG submission 187527) | Root nodule microbial communities of legume samples collected from California, USA - Siratro white BW (SPAdes) (version 2) | ecosystem: Host-associated > Plants > Roots > Nodule | place...
TATAATACATACATATATATATATAATACATATATACACACTCTTCTTTTAACCAGTGTTTTTAGAACATTGCTCATATTTTAAATTTAGTTCTGGGATGATTATAAATTCCACGTGTGATGTTTATATCAGAGAGCTCTTGTTCCATGGTGCGTTTAAACCGTAGATAAACTATAATCTTTGGTAATGGGTATCTAATTCTGTTTTGTTCTTTGCTTTATCTCGTGATTTAAAGAGGAGTCTACTTAACTTGCAGTAGTGGGCTACTGCCAGCTAGTTTCATCAATCTTGCAGTTTTCCTTCATTCCCCTGTTGCTATATAGTTCTTTGCAGCATTCTTAGAACGTGGGAAGCATTTCTACATCATGTTTGCAAAAAGGTTAGTTTCAGGTGGTTTTTACTTCTTTAAGAAAATAACATTGACAAGAACAAAAAAATAAGGAAGACCTTTGCTTTACTCTGATATATATATGTTTTCATGTTGAATGTGCTTTGATCAGTTATGCTTGTTTTTGGTTTTGCAAATATAACTTGCACCTCAATTCTTTTTGCTCAATTCTGCTGTCCCTGCTAACTATTTTTTTTGGTGTCATCCTTCAATTTTCATTCGTTTCTATTGTTGACTTTGGTTAAGTCAACTACTTTTGCAGTTTTTGACATCTAAGGAATTTTAGGCTCTTCGAGTGGTGACTTTAGATGGAAAAACCAGAAGGGAGTTGCTGATTCAAAGCAGTGAGTTTTCTTCAGCAGCTCCTTTTTAGGGGTGTTTGTAAGTTGTGAACCAAGAGAGGTTTTCCTTGGAGAAATGGTGTCTGAGGCCAGCTTGGATGCACACAAGACTTCAACTGAGATGACAGGATCAACAACTGATCATCCAACAGTTCAAGTTCCTGAAAATACCCAAGAAACGGATGCCAGGCAGCAGGATTCCAACAGGAGCAAGGTGAAGAATGGAAGCAATAAAACAGTACCCTTTTACAAACTTTTCTCATTTGCAGACTATTGGGATTGTCTTCTGATGCTTGTTGGGACAGTAAGTGCTGTGGCTAATGGAATCGTTATGCCTTTAATGACTATACTTATTGGAGATGCTATTGATGCTTTCGGAGGAAATGCTGATAATAAACAAACAGTAGTTCAAGAAGTATCCAAGGTAATTAATGCTTAGCTCCCTTTCACTAAAATCAATGTTGTGAACTATATATGAGAAGGGAAGTATGAAAATAGTGTGAAATGGGTGAAAATGAGATGTACAGTACTCCACTTTAAGTTGTCTCACATTTATGTTGCAACGAATAAGGCAAAGTAGTTTTTGACTAAAACTTGTCCTATCAAATTCCAACTGCTTATTAGTGAGATTCTTTGTACAATAAACCTGTGGCTATCTGATTCCACAAGAATAAGTGTGAGATGAGCAATTTGGATTGAAATTTGTCCTTGTTTCCATGCCATAACCCATCAAGTTTGTTTCATGCTTAGGCCTCTCTGAAGTTTGCATCCATAGGCGCAGGTGCCTTTTTTGCAGCATTCTTCCGTAAGCATACCAAAGTCTCAGCTGATTATGCCTACTGTATAACTACAAATATAATTTTTCTTTATATAAAATAGCAAGATTTTTACACATACTTCAATTTTCCAGAGGTGTCTTGCTGGGTGATCACTGGGGAGAGACAAGCTGCAAGAATAAGAGGCTTATACCTCAAAGCAATTTTGAGGCAAGATATCAGCTTCTTTGACAAGGAAACCAACAGTGGAGAGGTTGTTGGAAGGATGTCAGGTGACACGGTTCTTATTCAGGAAGCCATGGGAGAGAAGGTATTAACAGACCACTTAAAATTCATAAATATTATGATTTCCAATTAACAGTATATTGATTTTTTAACAGTGCATAGAAATTAAACTCTTTCATCGAACTATGATACAAAATTTAAGTTAACCTTTTCTTTTGGGTGATATTTCAGGTAGGAAAATTCATCCAGTATGTGGCATGTTTTTTTGGAGGTATAGTCATAGCATTCATCAAGGGTTGGCTTCTAAGCCTTGTGCTTCTATCTTCTCTTCCTCTTCTTGTCCTCTCTGGTTCCATAATGAGCTTTGCTTTTGCAAAGATGGCATCACGGGGACAAGCAGCTTATTCAGAAGCAGCAACTCTAGTGGAGCGGACAATTGGTTCAATTCGAACTGTATGCCAACCTTCAGAATGCACTTTCCATTGTTTATCTTTTTCACGTTGCGAGAGAGTAGTACATAAAAGATACACATTGCTCCAACGCAGGTTGCATCATTTACTGGCGAGAAGCAAGCTATAGCTCAATATAATCAATACTTAATAAAAGCTTACAGAGTAGGAGTGCAAGAGGGTTTAGCTGGTGGGTTTGGCTTTGGTTTTGTTCGATTATTTGTTTACTGTACCTATGGTTTGACAATTTGGTTTGGAGGGAAGATGGTTATAGAGAAAGGTTATACGGGAGGACAAGTCATTAGTGTATTTTTTGCAATTTTAACAGGCTCCATGTAAGTTAGCTTCTGTTTACCATATACATTGTAAATGGATGAATCAATTGATATCTTACAACCTCTCCACAAAGCTTGGCAAGAAAATTTGATACACTTTCTCGATAATTTTATTTTGTAGGTCTCTGGGACAGGCATCTCCAAGCTTAGCTGCATTCGCTGCAGGACAAGCAGCTGCCTTCAAAATGTTTGAAACAATAAAGAGGCAGCCAGATATTGATGCTTATGACTCTTCTGGTAGAAAACCAGATGACATATCAGGAGATATAGAACTTAGGGAGGTTTGCTTTAGTTATCCTTCACGACCTGATGAACAGATATTCAATAGATTTTCAATTTCAATATCAAGTGGCACTACTGCAGCTTTGGTAGGGCAAAGTGGTAGTGGGAAATCAACAGTTATTAGCTTAATTGAGAGATTTTATGATCCACATGCTGGTGAAGTTCTCATTGATGGTATCAATGTCAGAGAGTTTCAATTGAAATGGATCAGACAGAAAATAGGCCTTGTCAGCCAGGAACCTGCTCTCTTTACTTGCAGCATTAAAGAGAATATTGGCTATGGAAAGGAATGGGCAACAGATGAAGAAATAAGAGCAGCAGCTCAACTAGCAAATGCTTCTAATTTCATAGATAAATTTCCCCATGTGAGCTCACCATTCATCATTCATGTTTTGAAATTTGGGGTGTCTATGTTTGTGTTTCAGTAAGAGGCTGTTTTATCTCATTAGTTTTGTAAAATTATGAGTTTAGGGATTTGACACAATGGTTGGGGAGCATGGAACTCAACTCTCTGGAGGTCAAAAGCAGAGAATATCTATAGCAAGAGCAATTCTGAAGGATCCAAGAATTCTGCTCCTTGATGAAGCTACAAGTGCTCTAGATGCGGAATCAGAGAGAGTGGTGCAAGAGACACTAGACAGAATTATGATCAACCGAACAACTGTTATTGTAGCCCACCGCCTAAGCACAATAAGGAATGCTGATGTCATTGCAGTTATTCATCAAGGAAAGGTCGTAGAAAAAGGTAGACGTAACTATGTTGTCGACAAATGAAACTACTATAACACATCCTCAGTTTTCCTTGACATATACGTTGCTGCATGCTTATTTATTTCAATTGATTAGGTACGCATGCTGAGCTCACTAAAGATCCTGATGGAGCTTTTAGCCAGCTCGTTAGATTGCAAGAAATTAAAAGGGAGTCAGAACAGCATGATGCAAATTACTTAAGCGGGAAAGAAAACTTCGTAGATTCTGATGGACAAGCGAGCCAACGGTATTCTTTCCCTCAATCTTTAAGCCGGGGATCATCTGGAAGAGGAAACAGTGGTCAGAACTCATTCAGAATATCAAATGCCACGCCCACCACACAAGAACTCTTTGAAACATCAGAAGGAGGGTCTGAAGCTTTTCCCTCAGCAGCATCACATACACCTCAAGAAATTTCATTTCTCCGCATTGCTTATCTTAACAAGCCTGAAATCCCATTGTTAATCATGGGGACTCTAGCAGCAGCAGTAACAGGAGCAATACTACCCACCGTGGGGCTCCTTCTTTCCCACATGATAAATACTTTCTTTGAGCCCCCAGATGAACTCCGGAAAGACTCAAAGTTTTGGGCACTAATATTTGTTGCACTTAGTTTTGGTGCCTTCATATTTCTTCCATTAAGGTCCTACTTTTTTGCTGTAGCTGGTTGTAAGTTAATAAAAAGGATCCGGCTAATGTGTTTTGAGAAAATAATTCACATGGAAATAGGCTGGTTTGATAAAGCCGAAAATTCAAGTGGAGCACTTGGAGCAAGGCTGTCAACTGATGCAGCTTCTATTCGAACTTTGGTTGGGGATGCTCTTGGTTTGCTGGTTCAAGATATTGCTACGGTAGTTACAGCTCTGGCAATTGCCTTTGACTCAAACTGGCAGCTTTCTCTCATAGTTCTTGCTTTGGTACCTCTAGTAGTTCTAAATGGACATCTGCAAATGAAGTCCATGCAAGGATTCAGCACAGATGCAAAGGTTTGGGCCTTACTGATATCAGACTATTGTTTTTCTAGCATGAAACCGTGTAAAAATAAGTAAATTTCGGTGTAAATATTAACTTATACACAGTAAAAGTTGATTGCTTATGATGAATTTTATCCAAATTGAAGGCCTTATACTAATATCATTTGATCAATGCTCTGTGTATGTTCCAAAGAAACTGTATGAGGAAGCAAGCCAAGTAGCGAATGATGCAGTAGGGAATATCAGAACAGTTGCCGCTTTCTGTGCTGAAGAGAAGGTGATGAAATTATACCAGAAAAAATGTACAGGACCCATCCAGACAGGAATAAGGCAAGGTTTAGTCAGCGGAACGGGTTTTGGCTTGTCACTGTTCTTTCTGTTCTCTGTTTATGCATGCAGTTTTTATGCTGGGGCCAAACTTGTCGAGAAGGGCAAAACATCGATCTCAGACGTTTTCCGTGTAAGTTATTGTCCTATCATCGTCACTATCTTAGATATGAAGCTTTTTACTCACTGATTGTCTCAATTGTTCTCAGAATAATCATATCTCAAATAAATTAGAAAACAGTTTTATTTTTCTTACTTAAATAAAACAAGATAGATAGTTTAAGAGCTAAGATAATCACATTCTTCTAGCCTTGAACAATTACTTTCCTAATTTTTCAGGTATTTTTTGCTCTCTCGATGGCAGCTATAGCAATGTCACAATCTGGCTTCATGACCCCAGCTGCAAGTAAAGCAAAAAGTTCTGCTACTTCTGTATTTGCTATCCTTGATCAGAATTCAAGAATAGATACCAGTGATGAGTCAGGAATGACATTGCAACAAGTGAAGGGAGATATCGAGTTCCACCAAGTCACTTTCAAGTATCCTACCAGGCCTCATGTTCCTGTATTCAGAGATCTTTCCTTGACCATTCACGCAGGAGAGGTAACTAGCCAAATAATCTGTTATTCTTTTTTATGTATAAATCTCATCATAGGAACATAACTTTATCACGACAACCTTTTCCTAAATGAGAATCTAATAGTTTGATTATACTGATGGATATCAGACAGTTGCTCTAGTAGGTGAAAGTGGAAGCGGAAAGTCAACAGTGATCTCGTTGTTACAAAGATTTTATGACCCAGATTTGGGTCAGATTACACTGGATGGAACAGATATCCAGAAGCTAAAACTTAAATGGTTTAGGCAGCAGATGGGTCTGGTAAGCCAGGAGCCTGTGTTGTTTAATGACACCATTCGAGCCAATATTGCGTACGGAAAAGGTGGTGATGCAACAGAAGCTGAAACTATAGCTGCAGCAGAACTGGCAAATGCACACAAGTTCATTAGCAGTTTGCAGCAGGTAACCTACATGCGAATCAACAAACAAAAAAATATTGTAAATTTTGAATAACTAGCTATCTGATCACCATGCAGGGCTATGATACATTGGTGGGGGAGAGAGGGATTCAACTATCTGGAGGGCAGAAGCAAAGGGTGGCAATTGCAAGAGCCATAGTGAAGAGTCCAAAAATATTACTACTAGATGAAGCCACGAGTGCACTTGATGCTGAGTCTGAAAGAGTAGTTCAGGATGCGCTTGATCGAGTGAGGGTGGATAGAACCACAATTGTAGTTGCTCACAGGTTATCCACCATAAAGGATGCAGATTTAATTGCAGTGGTTAAAGATGGAGTCATTGCAGAGAAAGGAAAGCACGACACCTTGCTTAACAAAGGTGGTGCATATGATTCATTGGTAGCACTGTATACTGGTGCTGCTACATCGTAGACCCTTTTAGTTCATTGCACCAATTTACCGATGAGTTCTTAGTCTTTTCTTCAAGGCTTTATTCCCGTGGAAAGAAACATTCCAAACACCTGATTTACCCACTTTTAATGGATTTCACGGTTACATATCTTATAATCATTTATAGTTCTAACTGTGCAGATGGCACCACATGCATTTAAACATGGAAATGAAATTGCAACTACGAAATAATTGGAAGTAATGCTTTGAGATCAGAAGCTTATCTTGACATTAATTATCTCTGGGTAAACATTTGGGAAAAACGCCAAAAACTATACGCTATGCATATTGCAAATGTAGATATGTTTTAAAAATAATACACTTATTACCCGAAACTCGTGAAAAACTTTGCCAAGGAAATTCTACTTTGGTTATTTTCAATGAATATACTCCTAATGAAACATCTCAATTTGAATATATGATAGCCTTTTGGAAATTTATATTTCTAATGCTTGTTTGGTTGATATAATAGATTTAAATAAATTTAAATAAAATGTTTGTGAAAGTTTATAAAAAATTTAAAAAATATTATTAATTCTTTTAATTAATATATTTATAAAATTTAAAACAAAACTATAAAATATATGTATAATCAATTTCTCAACGGCTAAAAAATATACGCTATAATCGATTATATGCTACCTATAATAGAATATGTACAAAAAATTTCATATAATTGATTTTTAAACTTTAGATAATTGATTATGACTTCGAGAAATGATATAATCAATTATCATGATATTTTTATTAAAACGGTCACCGCCACTACACCTCCGTCGACACCACCCACTTAACTCGAAATTCATAACCTCGTAACATTCTTGTAAAGAGTGTTAAGTAATTTAAATTGACCTAACGTGGCGTCATGATAAATCTCTTTTGAAAAGGGAGGATGCTCTTCGACGAATCGTCACCCATCCATCATGTCAATTCTCTAAACGAAATGCACATCATAATTAAAGATCCGTATGTTACAATTGAGCTACGAAGATCCTTTATCCAAACAGAGTATAAATATGAAAACATGATATGATGCCAATTACAAGCATTGTGTACTAGAATGAAAACAAAAAATCCTTCAGCTTTAAATTTATTACTTTAATGGATTTGGCAGCAATGACTCATAAACCTAACTTAAATAAGAGATTTAAATATTATTTTCAATCCAAAACTTTTAACACATTTCTGATGCACTGAATAACCGTAAATGGGCAGAAATACCTGGTGCTCATTTTCTGATTTTTTCTTAAGGCATCTGAGTGTTCTTTATATCAACCAACAACAACTTATCTCCCACCTCAGACTAGCACAAGACTTCCTTTTGGATCAACATATTTCTTCATTTGTTGTGTTTTTATAGAGGTTCTGCTTCAGTTTACCAAGCACCTGATCTCTATCCTGCAACAAGTATTGAGTAGAGGGAGTGCTCATACCATCAGGTGCATGCTTCACAATTTGTGAGGATCTCTACCATTAACACTCTTAGTGAATTATTGTATTGAGGAACTTTTCAAAGATTAATAACAAAAATACGTATCTTCCTGTTAAACTTTACATCTACAAAGTCATCAATAAAATTAATATTTGGATCCATTTTAAATTTGCTTCCATAGTTTCTACCTTGAAAGCATAAATGATTTTCATATTTCAGTAGTTGTTCGGTCTGAGTTATCATGCATACATATACATATACATACACGTATATATATATATATATATATATATATATATATATATATATATATATATATGAAATATTTTTCTCATTTGCACCTCTTGGGATATTTTTCTATGTTTGTTGAGGCAATAAGTGGTGTTGCTAATGGATCTCTGTCTTTAATGACTACAGTTACTAGAGAGGCAATTGATGCTTTCAAAGACATACCAATAGTACACAAGAAGTAGTTCATTAAGTTTACAAGATACTAATGTCTTGCTCCCTTTCATTAATAATTAATGTTGATAAAGATTGGTATAGTGAGTCTTATATTAAACCGTCTAGTGACTTTGTGTATATTAGTTAACACTAGATCGTTTTAATCAATTTTCTCTCTGGTAACTATAGTCATTAGTAAAGAAAGTAAGTTGAGGAGTTCAAAGGGATTAGAAAAAAAGAATAAATTGATCCGCAATTTGAAGACGAGAGTAACAATCACACATTTCTATTAATGATAAGATTAATATGTAAGATACTTAAAAAAAATAAAACAAATAATAGATTCAGTACAATAAACATATTTCGTTTCAAGTATAATAAAAAAAAAATAATAGTCTTAATATAAAAACTTTAATACCTGTTCAACTACTTTAATCATTGTCAAAAAATTAATGAAATTAAAATTTTTATATTAATATTATACTAAAAACAAAATATAATAATACGTATGTACTAATCCTAACGTTTAATAAAACACTTTAGATATTTAATAAAATAATTTTTTTGATGAAAATTCAATTTAAAAGTAGTAAAATTTATAAAACTCTTAAAAACTTACATTAAGTATTTAAAGTCTTAAAGATTTTACAAAAGTGATACTGTGCAATTGAGATTTAAGAGTCCTTATTACAAGCATAGGATTCCATAAAGGAATTTGGACACCCAAAAGTAATAACGTATAATCAACATAATTAAAAGAAGAACCAGGTTGAGGAAATTTTTTTCCTCACGATCTAATTATAGAACTATCATATCCCAGGTATTTCTCCACAGCATAAGTTCAAAGAATAAGTAGAAGAACTGTGAAACAAAAGAATAAGTTTAATCATTTACCTATTGTTTTGAAGTTGAACTTTCAAATAAATTACTATTCTTAATTAAGTATTTTATAAATTTAGATATTTTTAGATAACATATTAAAAACGTTTGCTCTCATGTATCAGTGCACTGTGGAATATTGAAACAGAAGAATAAAAAAGAAGGGTTAGAAAGCAAATCGTGAACTGAAATAAATATACATAATCTGTAGTTTTTGTATGTAGTATACATGCTAAAAGAAAGCTAATCTGATAATACATACATGATTATACTGCATGCTTATCCTCTGTGCCATATTCACATGGAAAACTATAAACCGACAGGTCTTGGAAATTGGCATTGAAGATGCGGAGAAAGATGTAAATTCTAATCCTTGCTTCACGGGGGGACGTATAAACATTGATGATTCCAAATTCAGTGGTTTTGTTGGCTTTTGGGGTGTGATATCAATGTCTATCACATGCTTGTCTCATTCTTAATTTGATTCTTGTCTAAAGGAAATGCTTATCTTCTCTTCTGGCTCATTCACTGTCTTTTTTTCTCTCACTCCAGCCTGCACACACTAACATCACTCACACTTTTCTTACATGCACTGGACCTATTATGAAACTGTAACAGATTTGGCCCCATGCATGGTTTCATCTGTCACCATCACACTCTCCTATAAAGACTAGTTATAGAACAAGAAAGGAGAGAAACAGAAAAAGAAAAGGAGAAGAGAGTTTTGAAGAGAGGAAGCTACACTGGTATCATATCATACACTCTTCTTCTTTTAATCATTCATCTTGCTAACCTGTAAATGTAATGCACTCTAATTCCATTCTCATGTTTACTATTCCTTATTATCCTCTCTAGTGCACACTTATCATTCTTTTTCAACTTTTATCGTCTGATTCAACTTTTTCAACTTCTACTATATACGCACACACTTATTGTTAAAGTTTTTTACTTAACTAATTTAGTAGGTTCATTTTGTTTCTTTTATTAAAGTGGTTAATTAAGTGTTATAATTTTTATTTATTCAGCGTAATTTCAACATACAATGATGATTATTATTTTATAAAATGTCTAGGGTTTAGGGTTTAACATCAAATTATCTCAAAGTGATGGCTAAATAACTTCTGATATTATATCTGAATTAATCCAGATTAAAAAAAAAGGTTAGAAATATGATGCTCAGGGTAGAATAATGATTGCTTCAGGCGAGCATCAATTATCATGAAATGAAAGTTAAATAAGTCAACTCATAATTAACCTATAGTATATGGACTCAGGGTTTTACATAGAGAAAGTTAATGAACTGTTTACTTATGGTAAGCTAATCAAAATAACAAAATGAAAATGAGATAAAGAAAACAACGAGTGTATAATATGTCTATAACAATCACAAGAAATACATACAACTTCAACTTTCAACTTAATCGCACCAATATTTTAGAAAGAGATCAACGCAGGCTTTTGCATTCCATTACAAGTTCAAATTTTGAATTGAGATTATTTACAAATTGATGAAAGACAAATAAAAATGCCTCCTTTGTGATTAAATGACATAGAAAACCACAGGAGTGCATGACAAACTTTGTGCAGAGTGCAGAGATTATCTTGCCCTTAAGTGGTGATTTTGATGGAAAAGTATAAGGGAGTTCCTGACTCAAACTAGTGATCCTTCTTCAGTAGCTCTTTAGTGGTATTTATAAGTTGTGAACCAAGAGGTTTTCCTTGGGCAAGTGGTGGCTGAAGTCTTGTTGGATGCAGATATGACTTCAACTCAGATGAGAGGATCAACAAATGATCATCCACCAGTTCAAGCTGCTGGAAATACCCAAGAAAAAACTGTTGGCAAGCAGCAGGATTCCAAGAAAAACAAAGTGAAGGATGAAATCAATAAAACGGTTCCCTTTCACAAACTTTTCTCATTTGCACGCCCTTGGGATTGCTTTCTGATGCTTGTTGGGACAATAAGTGCTGTTGCTACTGGAATCTCTTCGTCTTTAATGGCTATACTTGCTGGAGATATGGTTGATGCTTTCGGAGGACATGCTGGTGATAAACAAGTAGTTGATGAAGTCTCTAAGGTAATGCTTTCATTAATAATCAATGTTGTGAAATATCTATTGGAAAGAAAATAAGAAAATAGAGTGAGATTTGAAATTCTCCTTATTTCCATGTCATAACCTTTCAAGTTTCGTTCTTCAGGTGTCTCTGAAGCTTGCATATATAGGCGCAGGTGCCTTTTTAGCAGCATTCTTGCGTAAGCATGCCCAATTCTCCGCTGATTATGCTTACTGTATAACTAGAAATATATATTTGTTAATCTAAATATAACAGGAGTTCCTCGGTGACATAATCTTCCAGAGGTGTCTTGCTGGGTGATCACTGGGGAGAGACAAGCTGCAAGAATAAGAGGCTTATACCTCAAAGCAATTTTGAGGCAAGATATCAGCTTCTTTGACAAGGAAACCAACAGTGGAGAGGTTGTTGGAAGGATGTCAGGTGACACGGTCCTTATTCAGGAAGCCATGGGAGAGAAGGTATTGATGGACCACTCTCCAAATCCCAAATCATCACAATTTCATCAAACTATTGTTAGAGTTAACTTTTTCGTTCTCTTTTTGGGTGATATCTCAGGTAGGAAAATTCATACAGCACGTGTCATGTTTTTTAGGAGGCATGATCATAGCCTTCGTCAAGGGTTGGCTTCTCAGCCTTGTCCTTCTATCTTCTTTTCCTCTTCTTGTCTTCTCCGGTACCATGATGAGCTTTGCTTTTGCAAAGATGGCATCTAGAGGACAAGAAGCTTATTCTGAAGCAGCAACTGTAGTGGAGCAGACAACTGGTTCAATTCGAACTGTATGTTAACATTCATAATAAAGTTGTCCATTTGCAAAAGAGTAGTACATGAAATATATGCATTCCTCCCACGCAGGTTGCCTCATTTACCGGTGAGAAACAGGCTATAGCTCAATACAATCAACACTTAACTAAAGCTTACAGAATTGGAGTGCAAGAGGGTGTTGTTAGTGGTTTAGGCTTGGGTTTAATGCATTTATTTTCAATTTGTACTTACGGTTTGGCAACATGGTTTGGAGGGAAGGTGGTTCTAGATAACGGTTACACAGGAGGACAAGTCATCACTGTATTTTCGTTAATATTGTCCGGTTCCTTGTAAGTTAGGTTCTGCTTTGCCATCTATATTGTGGATGCATCAATCTATGTATCTTTCAACCTCTTTTTCAAGCTTGGAAGGCTTATAATTATGATTTATTTTGATAATTTTATTTTGCAGTCGTCTGGGGCAAGTATCTCCAAGCTTAACTGCATTTGCTGCAGGACAAGCTGCTGCCTTTAAGATGTTTGAAACAATACAGCGGCAGCCGGATATTGATGTTTGTGACACTGGCAGTCGACAACTAGATGATATTTCCGGAAATATTGAACTTAGGGAGGTCTGCTTTAGTTATCCTTCCAGACCAGATGAATTGATATTCAATGGATTTTCAATTTCAATATCAAGAGGCACTACTGCAGCTTTGGTAGGGCAAAGTGGGAGTGGGAAATCAACAGCTATTAGTTTGATTGAGAGATTTTATGATCCACAAGCTGGTGAAGTTCTCATTGATGGCATCAACCTCAGAGAATTTCAATTGAAATGGATCAGACAGAAAATTGGACTTGTCAGCCAGGAACCAGTCCTCTTTACTTGCAGCATTAAAGAGAATATTTCCTATGGTAAGAATGGGGCAACAGATGAAGAAATCAGAGCTGCAGCTGAAGTTGCAAATGCTTCTAATTTCATAGATAAATTTCCCCAGGTGTGCTCACGATTATTCATCTGTCATCTTCTGAAATTTTATGTACTCTGTGATAGGCACTTTATCTCATTAGTTTTGTATAATTGTGTTTAGGGACTTGACACAATGGTTGGCGAGCGTGGAGTTCAGCTCTCTGGAGGTCAAAAGCAAAGAATATGTATAGCAAGAGCAATACTGAAGGACCCAAGAATTCTGCTCCTTGATGAAGCCACAAGTGCTCTTGATGTAGAATCAGAGAGAGTGGTGCAAGAGACACTAGACAGAATTATGATCAACCGAACAACTGTCATTGTAGCTCATCGCTTAAGCACAATCAGGAATGCTGATATGATTGCAGTTATTGATCAAGGAAAACTACAAGAAAAAGGTATAACAATCTGCTCTCGAGTCATTCTCTCCCCACACACATCTTCAATTTTCCTAAACATGTACATTGCTTCTGTCTTATATATCTTTCAATCGATTAGGCACATATGCTGAACTCACTACAGATCCTAATGGAGCATTTAGCCAGCTCATTAAATTACAAGAGATTAAAAGGGAGTCAGAAGAACCAAGTGACTCAGGCCGGCCAGAAAACTTAATAGATTCTGAACAACAATTGAGGCAACAATTTTCTTTGCCTCAATCTTTCAGCCATCAATCATGTGGAAGTGAAAACAGCAGTCAGCACTCATTCGAAACGTCTAATGACATGCCTACAACATCAGAAGAATGGCCTGAAGTTCTTCCGTCAGCAGCATTGCATAAGCCTCGAGAAGTTTCATTTGTCCGCATTGCTTGTCTTAACAAACCTGAAATCCCAGTGTTACTCATGGGGACTCTAGCAGCAGCTGCAACTGGCACAATATTACCCACTATCGGGCTTCTTCTTTCTCACTCGATAAATAGTTTCTTTGAGCCCCCAGATGAACTCCATAAAGATTCAAAGTTTTGGGCATTAATATTTGTTTCTCTTGGTGTGGCTGCCTTCATATTTCATCCCTTAAGGTCTTACTCTTTTGCGGTGGCTGGTTCAGAGTTGATAAAAAGGATCCGGCTAATGTGTTTCGAGAAAATAATTCACATGGAAATAGGGTGGTTCGATAAAGATGAAAATTCAAGTGGAGCACTGGGAGCAAGGCTGTCAACTGATGCGGCTTCTATTAGAACTTTGGTTGGAGATGCTCTTGGTTTGGTGGTTCAGGATATTGCTACAACAATTACAGCATTGGCAATTGCCTTTGAGGCAAACTGGCAGCTGTCCCTCATTGTTGTTGTTTTAGTACCTCTTGTATTACTAAATGGATATGTTCAAATGAAGTCAATGCAAGGATTCCAAACTGATGCAAAGGTTTGTGACTTACTGATTTCAAACTAGTGACCACTAAAACTTGTAAAAATATCTAAATTTCGGACATATTACATGAATGGAAGTAATCTGATTACCATTGTAGAAAGGCATTTGATTGCATGTGTAGTTGCTTTGGGATAGATGATAGATCCGAAGGTAAATTCAATGGAAGGGGTAAGTTTATGTATGTTATAATGTTACATATGTTGTTTGTTATTGTGGTTTGTATGTTGCACAGAAACTGTACGAGGAAGCAAGTGAAGTAGCAAGTGATGCAATAGGGAATATGAGAACAGTTGCGGCTTTCTGTGCTGAAGAGAAGGTGATGAAGTTATACGAGAAGAAATGTGTAGGACCAATTCAAACAAGTATAAGGCAAGGTCTAGTCAGCGGAACAGGTTTCGGTTTATCAATCTTCTTTCTGTTTTCAGTTTATGCGTGCAGTTTTTATTCTGGAGCAAGACTGGTTCAGGATGGCAAAGCCTCATTATCAGATGTTTTCCGGGTAAGTTATTGTCCTATGCTTCATATATCGAAATAACATCATTTGTTATTTCTATATTCATTTTTTCAACTCACTTGTTAAGTTCACTCATCTATTTTCCAATCTCTTGTAACTAAAGAGTAAGTTGATGAATAAATTAGAGAAAAAAATGAAAGTAATGATGACGTTATACCAATAAAATAAAAATAATATATTTAGACAAAAATAAAATATAATATTTTGTACATATAATATAACAAATTTTTTTAATATTTTGGACACTAAATATAACAAAAGCTTAGTAGAAACTCAATTTGTAATACCAAATCTATGAGCTGTTTAAAATTTAATTAAGCCTCTAGAGTGTTAAAGAATGTTTTTTATAAAATTACTCTGAGTTCTATTTTGATAATACATATGATAAAAATATATATTTGTTGTTAAAAAATAAGTTAGGAACCATAAAAAAATTTAAAAATATCTCTTAAAAAAAAGACAAGATAAAAATACAAATATAGGATTTTTGAAAGACTTCAATCAAAATTTATTAATTAATTTGATACTTAATTTGAAAAAGAATAATAGATTAGATACTTAAAACAAAAGTAAACAATATATTGAACACCGAAAACTTGTTTAAGTTTATAAAATATTATCATTTAAATAAAACAAAATAGATAAATTAAGAGCTAAGCTCATCACCTTCCAGCATTCAGCAAATTTATAACTTTGTAATTTTCAGGTGTTTTATGCTCTGATAATGGCAGCTATAGCAATGTCACAATCTAGCTTCATGAGCCCAGCTGCTAGCAAAGCAAGAAGTTGTGTTGCTTCTGTGTTTGCAATTCTTGATCAGAAATCAAGAATAGATCCCAGTGATGAGTCCGGAATGACATTGGAAGAAGTAAAGGGAGAGATTGAGTTCCGTCACGTCACTTTCAAGTATCCAACTAGGCCAAATCTTCTTGTACTCAAAGATCTCTCCTTCACCATTCAAGCCGGAGAGGTAAATAGCAAACCGATACGTTTGTTTGATACTTAACTCTCATCATAGGAACACGTGATTCTTCTTTCTTAATGAAGAAACTAAGTGTTTGATTATATTGATGGAATTCAGACAGTTGCCCTAGTAGGTGAAAGTGGAAGTGGAAAGTCAACAATACTCTCATTGTTACAAAGATTTTATGACCCAGATTCAGGTCAGATTACGCTGGATGGAACAGATATCCAAAAGCTAAAGCTTAAATGGTTTAGGCAGCAGATGGGTCTGGTGAACCAAGAGCCTGTGTTGTTTAATGACACCATTCGAGCCAATATTGCGTACGGAAAAGGTGGTGATGCAACAGAAGCTGAAATTATAGCTGCAGCAGAACTGGCAAATGCACACAAGTTCATTAGCAGTTTGCAGCAGGTAACATGCATGCGTATCAACAACAAAAAAATATTGTAAATTTTGAATAACTAGCTATCTGATCACCATGCAGGGCTATGATACATTGGTGGGGGAGAGAGGGATTCAACTATCTGGAGGGCAGAAGCAAAGGGTGGCAATTGCAAGAGCCATAGTGAAGAGTCCAAAAATATTACTACTAGATGAAGCCACGAGTGCACTTGATGCTGAGTCTGAAAGAGTGGTTCAGGATGCACTTGATCGAGTGAGGGTGGACAGAACTACTATAGTGGTGGCTCACAGGCTATCAACCATAAAGGATGCAGATTCAATTGCAGTGGTTAAAAATGGAGTCATTGCAGAGAAAGGAAAGCATGACACCTTGCTTAAGGAATGTGGTACATATGCGTCTTTAGTAGCACTGCATATTAATGTTGCTTCATCATAGACCCTTTTAGTTCATTGCACTGCTAAATATTTGGTTTATGTATTTGTCATTCTTCTTTTGTTCTCCCAGTAATTATAAACTTAAAGGTTGTTGATCAATAAAATATCCATTTCCTTACTTTCAGTTCAAAATATTATACAATGCAAGAAATCAAACCTGAAATCTTGGAGAAAGAACACAAGAAAAGAAAGTTTGAGTCAAACGGAGGTCTAAAACTAACTTCAATGATGATTGTTTTGTTAATAAACGCAAGGCTAGACTAATGGGGTAAAAGGTTATCCTCAAGCTTTCGGAGTGGATTACTTAGACATCATCAAGCACATTTAGACCAATTTCTTTCTGCAGTTACTCAAAAGAATCAGAAAGTTTATCAACTTGATGCCAACTCAACATTTTTAAATGGTTTTTATATGAAGAAAGTCATGTTGAGATACTCCAAAGTTTCATAAAGGAAGGATAAGAAGATAAGGCCTATCTTCTCAAGAAAGCTCTTCATAAGGCGAAAGCCCCAAAAGCTTAATACTATGAAATTAATGAACATTTACCGAGCTTGGGATTTTCCAAAAGTTCGTCAAAGTTAACGTAAGTCAAAATAAATGGAATAGATGTTCTATCATCTTACTGTATATGGATGATCTTCTTGTGACAGAACATAACTCAAACCTCACAGAGAGTTTCAAGAAAGAGATGATGGTAGCATTTGAGTTGAAAGAACTAAGGTGTGAAGTCTTCATTTATCAATAAGAATATGCTAAGAAAATTTTGAAGAAAAATTAAACTTGAAAATGTAAGGATATGTAACAAGAAATATAGAGTAGAATATTTTAGAAGAATGATTGATGATGTATCCTATCACCATTCGGTTTCACATCCTAAAATTTTTAAGTATTTTATCTTAATTTATGTTGTGTACAAGTGAATTATAAAATTCAATTAAAATTATAAATATTAAAAATAATAAAATGAGAAATAAAAGGTTAACGAAATTAAAAAAAAATACATCCATTAAATAAAAAGTCCTAAAATTCTTTAACCGAAGAACGACGTTTAAAAATAAAATATTGTTACTTAATACAACTAACCTTAAATAAGTTTCAATATATATATATATATGACTTATTACTGTTTTGAGTCACCAATTGTTTATTTTTTTTAATGAATACTTAACAAATTCAACATTCTAGTCTTAATAATATATATGTCAATTCTAATGTACATGTATTCGTTAAATTGAAATAAGGGTCACACGACTATAATGATAAAGAATGATGTGCATCATGTTTTTTCCTATTATTTACTAACAAGACAGATCACTCTATAATGAAATTTGATGTTATAATAAAAATTAAGTTTAGAGAATAAAAGATAAATTTAAAATATTTAAGAAGAAACAACATAGAAAAAAAAACTCGAAATATTAATAAATGTTTTTTTGGTATTTAAACCATAAATTTTTAATTTATTAGATGTCTATTTTAAAATATAAAAATATTGAATCCTCGAAAAAATTATTGAATCGTCAAAATAAAAATCAGTTAGGACATGAATATGATTTAAACCATATAAATATTCCAATTTATAGAAAATGGTATTCTTTTAAATACTCCTTGTGAAAATTAATTTTTGCATTATCCTATAAACTAAATTTTAATGCACTTTTCTTGAAGTATATTACTGAAAATTTTAATGCATATTGGGATATATTACGATAATTAGTTTTTGCTTGTATATACTTTAGTAAAACAAAATTTGGTAATATAGTTAATTTAGTTATGATAATTTCCTATTTTTATTTTTTCTTAAATTATTAACTTTTAATTCATTAACTTCAAAAATAGAATATCTATATCAATACATTTACTTTTAGTTTTTGAATATTATTATAAATAGAATAACTTGGTGAATCAATTATGAAATGGAAAATTTTAGTTAAATTAAGTAACTAAATTTATACGAGTCAGTGTATACAAAACCAAAACCGATTGTATAAACTATTTTTATTTGATTTTGTCAACTATTTCTTATTAAATTTTTATATATCATTTTTAAATTTTCTTAATACAATTTTTAATTAAACTACTTACAATTTGAAAACGATCAAAAAAATAGTATCGGAATGCATTAAACTGTCTTTTAGAAATGATATATAAATTACTTTGGGGATTAGACAGGATTAATTTTAAAAGAATAATTTAAAATATAAGCATCTACAATAAGCAGAAAATGGTAAAAAAGGTGTCATTATTTTTTCCAGCTACTTTAAATACTAAGAAAGAAATTAACAAGTTGTTGATTTGAATGAAATCAGGTTTAACTTTCTTAAATATAAGACATAAGTTTTATGGATAAAAAATAGTCCAATAGAAATAGTTTACTAATTTTTTCTGGAAAAAATAACAATCCAGAAATTGACTAGTAAACCTTTTCATTATTCAACATTTTCACTGAACTATTGAAGGTGCTTAGCAGGGTTTGCTCATTATTAGTGCACCAGTTTTAGAATTCTGCAGACATTGACATGGAAGCAACAGAGAATGACAGTGATGGAGAAGCCCTGCACAATGAAACAAAAAAAAAACGACCCTAATGAAGCAAATCTAATTTCAAATTTTCCACCCCCATTTGTTTAAAACCATCATCAAAAAATTATTTTTTTAAATTTTATTTTCTTTCATTTCTTTTAAAAGAAACAGTTATACTAAATTAAAATTAGTTCCGATGTATATATATATATATATATATATATATATATATATATATATATATATATATGCTTAATTATTTAGAGAAAAACTAAAACATTACAAGTTATTATAAAAATACCGTGGATCGATTGAGATTAATTTAGCCTTTTATTCCATATATAAATTTTAATAAAAATTCACATAATAACAATAAAAAAACATTTTAAAATTTTTTAATAGATGAAAGAAAGTTATATAAAGATTTTAAGTTGAATGTTCTATTAAATATATATAAGTCGTTATTGTCACACAATAATAGAGATAAAAACATACTTAATGAAAATAAAAATATAAAGATAACAATCAAGGTTTTACTATTTTCCATGAAATAAAATATATTTAAATTTTTTTAAATTATTATTTAAACAAGATGAGTATGTTAATTTTCCCCCCGAAACTTGAAGTTCAAACTATATTAAAATCTGGATTTAAATTTCCAAATATAAATTTTGAATCACTTTTAGAATTAAACTTTTGAAAGATAGTCTGATAAATTTCAGAATTTAAAGCTCTAGAAAAATGTTTGAAATAAATACATAATTCCGAACTTTATCAATCATTCTTCCGAAAATACAATTCTAAAAAGTTTTAATACATTTCACCTCAAAATAAGAGTGATGTTTTCTAGGAAGAAAGAAAACAACTCAATTTGACATATTTCCTTCGTTTTTTGCCAAATAACAAACAGAAAGAAAAAGTTCCCTTACATCTTTAAACAATAAGAAAAATTTATCAAGTAGCTGATAGATTGAAACTCAGTCTTGTATTTGAATCTTACTTAACAAAACATTATTATGAGAATAGATTTCACTATAAAGGAATTGTTCTTTTGAGAAAAAAATAATCATCATCAAAAATCAATTAATACCAATAATATGATTTAAAAAGAAAAAGAAAAAAAACCTGAGTAGTCTATTGCTGCCGTGAACAACAGGGTAGACATTTTCATGGTTACATCACACACCTAACTCCACTTCTACAAACCGAATCAAACTTCACAATAACTCTTTTTGGATTTATGTTAAGGATCCCACTAAGTTTGTGCTTCTTGTTATTAGGAATTTAATTGTATTTTCTTGACTATAATATGCATTAGAATCTCTTATTTATAAATAGTTAAGAAAATATATAAGTAATAAGACTCAAAACTTAATTATAAATTTTAAATTGAAAATTATTCATCTATTTATCTTAAACATTTCTAGCATTTCAAAGGCTTAATGGGGTAAACACCCATTATTCAAGTCTCGAACTTGCTTATTATTAGTGCACCATATTTTCAAATAAAGATGCTAATTTGTGTATCTTCATTTTACACTTTTTATATATGGCAGTTTTTTTTTTCTTCTTTGAATGTAGATAATTTCTTGTTTTTTGCATATATTCATAAAATTGAAAGTAGGACAGCAACTGCATTTCTTAGGCTTTCTTAAATAAAGTTTATAGCTAAGATAATTTTTTAAATAAATATTTGTGACAAAAGTAAAGATATTTAATTAATATATCAATGAAACTTGAGTGGAAGTGAATAAATTAAATTAGTTTTAATGAAATTTTATTAATTTTACATCTTTAATTATTTCTCTGTAAATACTTATAGGTAAATTTAGTTAAATTAAGTCTTTCATGTGTAGATTGAGAACCTCTAACCATAACTAAAATTCATTTTTTATTAATTTATTGGGATGCTTTTGCTTGGAGTTTGTCTAAACAAGCTTGTGCATAAAGGATTTTAGAAGACAAAAATAAATCTTTTCATAAATTAAAATCAATTTAAATATAAGTTAAAATAAAAATTTAGAGAAACTACAGAAGAACTTTTATAAATAGGTCTATGTATAACTCATGACTTAAAACCCACAGCTTTTGTTTGATGTATATACTATCAATGAAGAAGAAAGTTCCTAACAAAATGGCAAGAAAGATCAAAGCACTGCAGAATGAAAAATGCATTAAAAGTGGATAACTTTCTGACTCAGGAACCATGAGTTCTTAACATAAATACAAAAGTTCATACCTAAGTTTAGGTATATACACACACATGTATTTTATAGCTAATCATAATCACGGGGTCCATGAGCAAATGATTGAGATTCCTGCTGCTGCACCAACATTGCAAGCTTCCAACAAGCACAAATGTTACAGTAATAATCCACAAGCAGCTTTCGTTATTATACTCACAACTGCCACTAAAGATCGAAACTTGAAATGTAATTAATTGTATTATTCAGCCAATTAGCCGTTGGAAGGAGACAAAGAAAATTTGTAACAAAAGGGATACAGTGAAAAGGTTGTTAAGAAATTGAAAACAGTTTGATAAGGACCTTAGGGGTGTCTCCCATCTTAAGATACTTCTAATTAGGCCAATTTACCTACCAGAAAAAGGGTTAATTTTGAGTTCAAACCTCAGTTGCAAAAGGGGATAAATTTTAGCACGTGTGTTCAAGAGCCAAATTGTACATAAAGACAAGGGATTTCAAAGACAACAGTGGCATTACCATTTCTTTAATTGCAACTGCATTAACAAATGACACCTTATGTGATGTGAAGTGGCAACAAACTGGGAAAGGTTTTGTTATATATATAAAGTATTCCTTCAAAGGGAATATCACCTATTACTTATATACTCAACCCCCTACCACCCCTTTTTCTCCCTTTACCCTTTCTCTGCCTTTTACATTTTCATCTCTTTTTCATAATCAAGATCAACTGCCACAAAGAAACGTACATACAAGACAAGCTAGCACCCTCCTCCACTAATTGGTGAATGGTGGAACCAAGCTCAAAGCCAAGGTGCCTTTCTCACACCTTCTTTCTCTGTTTGTGCATGTATATGAGAGTCATTCATGATAATATATGAAGTTCTTGCATTAAACTGATTTATCTTCAGATTTCTTTCTAGATGATGACATGGAAGAGATTTAGCTGTAGAAGGTTTGGAAAGGAATTTCTGTGATTCATGGACTATTAAGGCTTTAAGACTGCAATATTGCTGTGAAGTGTGAAGTCCTTTTTGGAAGGTATTTGCTTAATATTTTAGCTTTTGCAAGAACTAATTTAAACACTACATTAATTAAATATATCACTTTCCTCTTAAAACTAAGCAATATCCCCATCACTTATATGATTTAATTGTTTGTAATATATTCTTGATTTGGTCAGTTAAATAGATTATGCTGATTCGTCATGAACAGTGAAATCTGCAGGCTCAAAGAATCTACATATCTATACATAATTGTGTTATTTTAATTTTAAGCAAAAGAATAGTATTGTTTGACCTTAGAAACAATCCAAAGGAAACCTTGCCAAAAGGTGACATTAAAAGGGTGCATTTTGAAAGGCTGCACAATTGGCTAACAAATAAATAGGTAAGCTATACTTAAATTGGTTTAGTAGTGACAAATTATGCATGATCCATATAGTGTACTATAGGGGAGTTTAGCACAAAAAGATGAGAGATCATGGTGCATGGTCGATGGTCCTCTAGTGTCAAAACAAGACAAACATGTGATTCAGTAAAGATGTTGTTTGCATTCCCCTTATGCAGTATGTGGTACAAAGTGCATATGTTGAGCACGAGACTGGTATGAGGTGGCTCTAAAATCTAGCTGTTGCACCTGCTCTGCTACTCATTTCTCTATCACTTTCATGAACTGTCACGTGTGAACACTGCAGAAATAGCTCCTGCACATTTCACGGGTTCTCCTTTTCACTGTGCGTTTTGTCTGATGTGAAAAATGTTATAACACTAACTTTGACAAACATTCAGGTTCAACCCATCTCAGGGATCACTCCCTGCTACAAATTAGTCAAACTTGGTGCACAAATTGATGGGTCCATGGTCACATTCGTGTCATCTCATACATAACTTAACATGTATGACCAATACATTTTGCTTCTTAAATAAGAGTCTTCAAACTTTGAGTTCCTTTGAATTGCAAATCTTTTTGTTAATGATCCTTTTGTGAAAAGAATGACTTTTTTTTTCTGTTTTTTGAGCCTTAAGTAAGGAATGGAAGTCTATGGCTCATTCATGAAACGCACTTTGTTTTGTGTCTTTTCACCCAAATTAAATATTGAGATTCCTTAACTGTCTTTTTCTTTTGAAAGTAATAATCATACTCAAGCAACACCCACCAATGAAACTAACGGGTCCAAAAAATTTATTTAAAAAAAATTAAAATTAAACTATACACTTATATTAATTAATAAATCATATAATGACCCTTCTTCTTGTGAGTGGATTTTCTTTATAAATAAAGTGGTGCACTTAAAAAAAAAAAAAAAACTTTTTTACTAGGAATTACTTCGATTTGCGTATTGATAAATAAAGTGGTGCAATGGGGGAAGTAACTGCCTTTATGGACCATAAAACAAAGTTTTTGTTTTGGGATGCACACTCACTGTCCTCCATTAATTCTCATATTCTTTTATCCAACTTCAATAAAATATTTATATGGGTGTTACATAAAAAGATAGATAGATAACATAAGAATTGTTTTATTAAATTTATTGTGATGACCTTAGCTTTGATCTGTGGTCCTTTGGGTCTTGAAATTGAAGATAAGGAAAAGAACAGTGCAGAAGGGAGAGTCTAATAAATTTGATTTTGACAGTTTTAAGACATAGGGATCCATATCTTAAAAAGAACACTTCTACCCTTACAAGGGACCTTTTGTCCCCTTCACCACCCCCCTATTAATCACAGGATACCATTGACCTAAATACATGCTTTATATCTTTCTTTATTTTAATCATTTTACTATCTTTAACATCTCTTTCATTTTATATCATAAATCCCAAACCTAAATATTTTTAAAAGGAAAGTAAATAGGATGACTAATTAACATCGTTAATGAAAAAATTATAATAACTTTTAAAATAATAATTGAATGTTTTCACTTAAATTGTTTCTTCCAAACTAGACATTAAGTTTATGATAATGTACTATTTCATTTAAAAATATTAATAAATTTAAAACTAAAAGGGAATATAATTATTTTACTTTAAACAAAATTTTCGTAATTACGAAATAAATAAAATAAGAATACTTTTGAAAACTGTACATAAAAAATAATATCAACTTTATAGATGAAACTTTGGATACTCAAGTCATGATGATATATTTAGATCCTCTTATTTATACTACAGAAAGCAAATTTTTAATTATTTTCCTCAGTGAATCCTATGATCAATCATTATGTGTTTTTTAAAAAAAAAAAAAATGTGTTTCTCTCTCTAATATTATCATATAATAAGTCCCAAAGTCGTATACTTAATTTTTTTTTGTGACTGTAAAGTACGTTGAAACTTTGTTACACCTACTACCCTCTGCTAGCTGTTGTCTTACATATATATCTACACACAAGACACGTAATAAAACAAAAATACTAACTTTCCCCACTTTATGTTACAAAACAAAAAAACTTTTAAAAAATTATTCACATGAGGATATATAATATCATATTGTTATCCAAATTGAGGAAAGTTTGTGTACATTAAAAAAATGAAAATATCATATACAAATTATGTAAGATTGTTAGCGAATATTCGTTCTTTTTATCTCTAAATTACGACTGCGACAACTGCAATTAAAAATAAAACCGCAACTGATTTATCTCCATAATCCATCGTTAAACTTTGTAATTACTCCTGTGAAAAAACTCTTAGAATTACACTGATAGAAATAAAATTGACATTTTATATTAAGATTATAAGTTTATGAATTTGATTATTTCAATTTATAAATTAAACAATTAACAATACAGAATGTCTTTAATGTTCATCTCTTCCAATGGGCATTCATTTCTAGCGTTAAAGTTAAAAGAAATAACTTTTGTTACGTCAATTGTTGTTGTACACGGTTTTTTGGTTTGAAGGTGTTGTCTGTTCATCTATGGCGACCCTGTTCTGTCACGAGGTGGCTCACACTCTTTCTTTCACGCACACGGACACAGTTGTCCCATAATCTTTTCCTTTTCTGTCTTTCTTCTGCATGGCACTGCCACCGTCACCGTTTCACACAAACAAAGCCTCTCACCGCAACATTCCTACTATTCTTCTATTTTCTCAATTTTTCATCTTTTTCTCGTCTCTTCAGACAGACCCTTTTCAGTGATGAAGCAAAAAACGCCATCTTCACCAATCACTGCAAGAACTGCGTTGAAGAAGCAAGGTGACAGCAACAAGTCCCTGCAGAGTCCACCGCAGCCACGCCTCAGAGCTTCTCCCAAGGCTCCAAAGTCACCACCAGAGTCATCAACCAGAGCCAAGTCAGTGTCCCCGGACTTGAAGGACGTTTCAAGGGCCAAGAGGGGTGCTCTTGTGGGGTCTCAAAAGGGTAGGGAGGCTGAGGAGGCTAAGGTTTTTGTTGTTGCTCGGCCACGGCGAAGGCTTGGGGATTTTGGTTTGAGGAAGAGTGAAGATGATGACCCAGATGGGAAGAAGAGGAAGGAGCTGCAGGAGAAGCTTGAGGTGAGCGACAATTTGATCAAGAGTTTGCAATCTGAGGTGCTGGCTTTGAAGGAGGAATTGGATAAAGTTAAGAGCTTGAATGCGGAGCTTGAGTCTCAGAACACAATCCTCACTCGGAACCTTGCCGCTGCTAAAGCTAAAGAAGCAACTGTTGGCATTGGCAACAGTGGAAAGGTGAGAATTTACTATGTTTTACCTCAGAAAATATGGACTTTGAAGAGAAACTATTACTTTTTTCCTGACCACCCCAGTCCCAGTTAATCGTTTACATGACACATAATCCGAACTTTGTTAATTTTTTTTCATAAATTGATAAACTCGACTATCTGTCACTATTGATGATTGATCGAGACCATGGTCACGAAGAGGTTTAGGACCATATACTAATTTCTCAAACTTTGAATCTCCTTCTAAAGTTCTAACTTTTGTGATTTTCTTATTGGGTTTTAGTCCCAAGTGTGGTTAATTCGATTATTGCAGTCCTCAATCACTGTTTGATTGGATTTTTCATGTTGTTGTTTGTTGTTAATTCTAATGTTTATACTGGTACAAAATTAAGATCGTGTGTCTGTTTTATGCATAAAAATTTATGTCACTTACATCTTGGAAATGAATCTGTTTTTTTCTTGGATGAAAAGGATTCAATAGGAGAACACCAGAGTCCCAAGTTTAAAGACATACAAAAACTCATTGCTGACAAATTGGAACTGTCTAGAGTGAAAAAGGAAGGTGCTTCTGAAATTAATTTTGCTAAAGCATCGATTCTTTCTGAAACTAGAAGTACAGGAAGAAAATCTCCACCCAATTCATACCTGCAGCCGCCACCACCACCACCACCACCAATTACAAGTGTAGGAAGAAATTCTGCACCCACCACATGCCTGCAGCCCCCTCCGCCACCTCCACCGCCTCCAATTCCATCTCGGCCATCAGCCAGATTATCTAACACCCAGAAGGCCCCTGCAGTTGTTGAACTATTTCACTCCTTAAAGAATAAAGATGGGAAGATAGACTCGAAAGGGCCGGTGAATCATCCGAGACCAGTAGTAATTAGTGCACACAGTAGCATTGTGGGAGAAATTCAAAACCGTTCAGCTCATCTCTTAGCAGTAAGCTTTGCATTCAATGTGTTTTTTAACTTTGAGATGTGCACTACTCTTTAATGAGAGTAATAACTGACCATCCTTTCCAGATAAGGGCAGATATTGAAACAAAAGGAGAGTTCGTTAATGACCTCATAAAGAAAGTAGTAGATGCAGCATTCACAGATATTGAAGAGGTCTTAAAGTTTGTTAATTGGCTTGATGGAAAACTATCATCATTGGTAAGTTTCTAGCAAAATTGTTTATCTGGCAGACTATGACTACCACTTGAGCAGCCAATTTGTATAATTATTTATAGTTTAAGATATCAAAATTTATTCCACATATAACAAACAGGTAAGCATAGTACTAAATCTCCTTAATTCATTTGCAATTTCCTAGTATCTTATTTGTTACTTTGATATTCTTTACACTTTTATTTCTTGTTCTCCTTTTGTAAGGTATAGCTAGGAAAATGAAATTAATGACAGATAATTAGAAATATTTATTTTCTTTAAAAGTGACATGTAACAAGAAATGGATGCAATACTTGTATATGGACTCGGAAAGATAACTACATTGAATTAGCATTTAATGTCATCCTCCTTTCCTGTTCTCAAGACAAAAAATGGTATATTGTATCCATACTTTCCTGTTCATTGAGTTTTACTACTAGATTTAGTTTAACATTCATAAATGAGACTGTACTACAAGATTCATAAAAGTATGCCAGTGTTAAGTAGTGTTGTAATCAGGTGGCACAACATAAGTTGTAACTGTTTCTTTTAAAGAAAATCAAAGGACTTTATCTTGTATTCTGCAGGCTGATGAGCGTGCCGTCTTGAAGCATTTTAAGTGGCCTGAGAAGAAAGCCGATGCAATGAGAGAGGCTGCAGTTGAGTATCATGAACTCAAAATGCTAGAACAGGAAATTTCCTCCTACAAGGATGACCCTGACATTCCATGTGGAGCTGCGTTAAAAAAGATGGCCAGCCTATTAGACAAGTTAGATATATCTATCTAGATAATGTTCCTGTTTATTAATCACTGATATGACATTTACAGGTCAAAGATGCTAACTCTGTCTCTCTTTGCATCTTATTGTAACAGGTCTGAGAGGAGCATACAGAGGCTAATCAAGCTACGAAGTTCAGTAATACATTCATATCAAGCGTACAACATTCCAACTGCATGGATGCTTGATTCTGGAATAATGAGGAATGTATGATTTTTATGCTTTAACTTTGAAATGAAAACATTGAATGAACATAGTATATACCTCTGAAATGAGATCAATGTTGAGCATTCAAACATTATTTGAATGATTTTGTGATTGTTTAAAAGCTAGTCCCTGTGATTCAACCTTCATAAATCCACCATGAATTGTTTTGCTTTTAGTCATGATTAGCAAATCCAATGAAGTATGCATTTTGTTTTGGATGAATTACTCCAGAGTCTGTTTATTGCATGACTTAGAAGATGTTGTTATCTAATTTGTTTGTAGAGTCATATTATATGACTTCCTATTTAGAGATAGAAAATCCATTCTTATTCAAAATATTGTTACTGATCTATATGTAAAATTTGTGTTAATGAGTAATATATCATCTATATGCAGATAAAGCAGGCTTCCATGACCCTGGTCAAGATGTACATGAAAAGAGTGACCATGGAGCTTGAATCCATTCGCAATTCAGACAGAGAATCTATTCAAGATTCTCTGCTGCTTCAGGGTGTGCATTTTGCATACAGAGCTCATCAGGTAATTATTAGCATATCTTTCATGTCATCAGTTCTGATTTTCCTCGGACTCTGAGGGTTCAGAAATTTGTGACTAGAGCACATCATAAGTTGATATTTACCTTTCACACTATGTCTCCTCATATGTTACATGTTATTAGATAGACAAAGTACATGCACCAATTTCATCATGTACCAGGTTGTCACACTTACTTTGGCATGTTTTTGTAGTTTGCTGGAGGACTGGACTCAGAAACAATGTGTGCTTTTGAAGAGATAAGACAACGTGTACCAGGACACCTAGCAGGGTCTCGAGAACTTTTGGCTGGCATACCATAATCATGGTAACCACTGTTATCTTATGCTGTTAATAATGCTTACAAAAGATGGGTATTAAACATCTTTTATACTTTTTCTCATCATCAAGAGATTCTGAAGAAAGAACACTCCATTGTAAGGTCAAATGACTAATAATCTTTCAGCTCCCAACATGTTATAAGTTAGAATAGGGTCTTCAGTTCAGGGTAGTTTAATTTCAACAGTGAACTCTGTTAGGTGCATGTAACAAAGACCATGAAGAAGAAGAAACTCTGCCTTTTGAAGGTGCATGTGATTAATGTTTATCCAGTCACTTTAAAAGTATAACAGTCATGTTCAATTTGTAGAGCTTGGGAAAAACACTTTTGTAGCCATTTCCACCGCCTTCTATAGGCAATTACGTTCTTTTTGTGCCTGTAACAATCATTCTGATTTGGATGATGCTAAAAAGTTCACGGATCATTATATATATA
>Ga0209489_103703_pt1 | contig 29362 bp, 10 predicted proteins | sample SiratrowhiteBW_FD_187527 | JGI IMG/M metagenome (GOLD analysis project Ga0209489, IMG submission 187527) | Root nodule microbial communities of legume samples collected from California, USA - Siratro white BW (SPAdes) (version 2) | ecosystem: Host-associated > Plants > Roots > Nodule | place...
AATAAAAAACAAAAAAAAAAAAAAAAACATAATAACCAAAAACAAAGGAACACTAATATTCCATGACCATAAATATATGCAAGTTATTTTATAAAAAGACTTTTTCAATTCTGATTTAACCGCTATATGATAGATAAACTCTCTCAAAATATTTAAGCTAAATACATATTCAAAACTTTAACCTAACACATATTATGATGTTGACATGTGGATTCATAATGTCTATGCTAACACATCAATTTTTTGTTAAACAAACTTTATATTAATTAAGGAAATCACGTAAGGACAAAAGTGTTTCTTTTTGCTAATATATGATTTGTATTTTTTTTTTTTTGTAATTTTCTTGCAATCAATTTATGTTGAATTTTGAAACTTTAATGGAATGTAGTTTTCTTCTACCGCCGAGATCCATTTGTACACATAAAAGAATCCCAAATCATACTAATTTCCTTATATTGGTGAAAGATTTATTACTTTACATTGAACATGTACTTTGAAGCTTCTCCTTAACTTTTCTTACCACTTATCATCCAACACTCAAATAGATAGTTTGGTCATTTTAAGCCACAAAATTCTCTGCGGTGTGAATTTTTTTTTTGTCGGAGTTGGCTTTGTCCTCTAACTATCAATTACACTAATGAAAATTTGATTCTGGGCACAAATTATTTCTTAGAAACTCTAATCAAAACGAAAAAGAACACTTATCAAGCGTTCATTATCAATTCATAATTGAATATGTCAATTTGGTAAGGCTTGGTCGTCGTCACATGGTGGCATAAAAGAAAGTTTATATTTAAATGTTCATGAATTAAAATGTCACTAAGAGTTTCGTAGATTACGACTAACCTATGAGTCAATTTTTAAAGTAGAAAAACTTATTAAAAAAATAAAATAAAAAATATTTACACAATCTAAATTTACTCTCAAGATGAGTTGAACTTAGGTTAAGTTAACTAACAACAACTCAAGTTGATCAACATGAATTCAGGTTAGGTTGAGTTCAGGTCAAGCTGAAACGAATAATAGTCAAGTCAGGCCAAGTTAAGCTTATCTCAAGTTGTGTTAGTTTAAGTTGAGTAAGGGTTAAGACAACTTAGGTTAGACTGAGTCTAGGTGACACCAAATCCAATTTATACAACTTAAGTTAAATGAGATAACTTATGTCAGACCAACTTGTATTGACCCATGTAGGCCAAGTAAGGTCGTGGACAAGTTAGGTTGGTTATGGCAAAGACCAGGTTTATCCGAGTAAGTCCCAAGTTAAAGATAGGATTGTGTCAAGCCTAGGTCAAGAAGGTGATCGAGGATGTTAAGCTAAGTCTAGGTCAGTCAAGATTAATAAGGTACGAGTTGTATTGAGTTGAATTAAGCCCATGTCAAACCGAGTCAAGTTGGGCTCATGTCGAGCTGAGTCAAGTTAGACCCACGACAATCAAGTCTAGTTGAGCCAATGTCAAGTTAAGTCGATTTGGAGGAACCTTAGACCAAGTTGAGTAGGGCTCACGTTAGGCTAAGTCAAATGGATTCCATGATTATAAAAAACAATATCTCTCTTAATTCACTCAATACAGTTATATAAATTTTTGAAACATTTTCTTACTAAATACTATGAATAATTAATTCATATGCCTAATATGTACATCATGTATACTTAGAAAATAATAATTAATAATCATTTATTCCTTTACTGATAATTATATTGATTTGTTACCGATGTCTAACACAAACAGGTTAAGGTTGATAGGTAATGTCATATTCAACGACAATAATGTTGGCTGTTAAAGAGCAAAAGTAAAGCATGCAACATCAACGGACCTTATTTTAGAAACACTGCAAGTAATTATTTTTGTTTTCAAATTTAGGTAGGTTTTCTAGTATAATTTCAAATTCATGTTGATTTTCAGAATCATCTCCAAAGAAAATATGTTGTAAAATTCGTCCAGCATATCTTTAATTTTATTCTCAATTTTCATTAAAAATAAAAAACAAATTTTCTCTTTGCGAACTTAAACCGAAGGTTTATTTCTTTGTATATATCCCAAATTTTAGCTATTGTTAAGAGTAAGATTCTCAGACGGAATCTTGGTTTAATACCTATGACCGACATCAATATTTAGGTAACAACCTATCCCACACAGTTAATAGCGCATAGTAAACTCGCAAGATAGACCACCAATGACAAATAATATTCATTTAAACGAGTAAGTAAAAAGTTCCAAGGTTATAAAATATTATATACTAGTAATGACATATTATATTGGTTTACTTATCCTTCTTTAGAGTGTCCAAATATATGCAAAAAGTTCACAAAAATGTAAAGAAAAATTTTGTAAGGTGAGGTTAGATAGTAGAAAAATAACTTCAATTAAGTGAGAGAATATTTGTAAGTTTAAAATTGCAGCTGAACTAGAGATAAGAGATATAGAAAAGTTTAATGTAGCTCTTTTAATAAAATGGAAGTGGAAACTAGGATGTAGAACAATGGACTTTGAAAGGATATTTTAGAATCAAAATATCAAAGTTGGCCAGAATCTAAATAACTCAATATAGTAAATGACTCTTGGTGGTGTTGAGATTTGTACAAAATATGTGAGGATGACCAACTAGGTGAATAGTTTGATGATACTATACAATGGGAACCAGGAGAAGGAGATAAAATCAAATTTTGGAAAGATCAATGGATAAGAAAAAACCACTAGCAAACTCATTTCCAAGATTGCATATGATCTCAGAAACTATGAACAAAAACATAGAAGATTTACTGGAGGAGAGAGATTAGTTTGGGAAAAGTACACTAACAATTAATGCAAACTATAACAAACAAACTCCCTAAAAAAAAGTACACTAACAATTAATGCAAACTATAACAAACAAACTCCCTAAAAAGGATAAAATTGATAAGTGGTTATGGAATGGAGCTAAGGATGAAGTTTTTACTGTGAAATCAACATACAATACTATTAAAAGGGGTTCTAAATACAGAGGAGTGGTGGTGGGAGATCTAAGGTGTGTAATGTACAAAGAAAAAGAAGAGATAATCTCCAATTTATTTTTTAACTGTGTCAGGATACCAAATCAGAAGTGGACTTTAAGCCTAACTCAACTTTACAAAACCAACTTCTAAGGTGAGTTTTGCATTCACTTATAAACTATTGAAAGACCCAATCTCTAGTCGATGTAGGATCTCCAACAGGTATGGAATTTATGACAATTGGGTAAGGATATGCTCTGTTCACCATAATCATCCTGTGACCAATTTTCAAAATTTCTACAACTTAGAGTTAAATGCAAAACAAAAGAGAGCTTGAAAAGGCATGTGGTTAACAGTTGTGTGGTGTATGTGGAATTATAGGAATAAAGCAATATTTAGGTAGGGAAAGATAAATATAGAAGAGATATGGTGTATTGTTCAACTTGAAGCATGGTCATAGGTGAAAAATAAAATGTCAGGAGTAGTATTCTCTTATGCTGAATGGTATCAATGTCTAATTCAATGTCTAAAGCAGTTGTAATATGAATGACATAAAGGTAGAATACCATTGTATCAGGTCAGTTATAAAACTCAAGCACTGATTTTTCACAAAGGAGCTCATTCTGTGTTATGCTATAGTTTGTACAGCTACATGTTTTCTTGTAATTGAAGAAAGTATCTTAATAGTGGATAATTCAACCTTTCAAAGAGATAATGCAAGGGGCTGGGATAAAGACTCACAAAGATTGTAATAACAAAAATTGAAAAAAATAGATGTGTGGACAATTAAAGTTGTGGACACTATATTATCTAATGAGATGTTCATGCAACATTTATGTCAATTCACAGGTTTTAGTAAAAATTGGTCAATGAAGGTGTAGGCTTGAATACAATCAAGGTTGGAGGAGCTCATTTGTAGTGTAATTGAAGATAACTTGTACATGTTTGCTATTTCTTAATCCTATATTATTCTAGGTCGTGTATATCCATACTTAGCAGAAAGATTGATTTTCTTGTACTGCATTAATTGGATAGATAGGAATCATGTTTTTTGTGAACATATGATAAAGACATAACACTTCAAACTATGAATTTTTGATAGTTCAGATTTATTAAGAGCTTAAGTATAAAAAGGTTAAATATAAAACTATATAACAAGTATATTAAAGGTTATATATGCATTTGTATGCTGAAACCAATTATGTAAGGATTGAAATATCTCAAGTATTCTTTTATTAATTTTTATTTATTTTTACCAAGAAATATAAATGCTGAATAAGGTTCAACTATTATGATTATCTAAAAATGTAATTTGCAAATATTTACTTCATTTTAATGGATACATAAATAATGGATATACAAATAAGACCACAAATTTACACTTGGAGAACAACTTACCTAATTATTATAAAAGATTAGGGGAGATTAAGTTAATTAGAAAATAATTATATTCTTGCAACTCTACATTAATTTTTTAGTTTAATGATTTTGACACGTGACCCGTATTAACTTTTAGATTAAAAAAAAAAGAAAAAAAGATGAATGCAAAATAACTCTAAAACAGTTACATTTATTTTCCAAGAATTCCATCTTCATACAACATTATTCATTTCTTATGTTCCAAAAGGTCAAATTCCCAAATAAGAGCACACTCCACCCTCACTTTTTCTCAATTGCAACCCTCCCGAATAAGTAAGTAACTTTCATCTGCACCATTATCAAGAAATAAGATTATCGAGAAAAAAATGTAACATAAAGTCCACATCAAAATGCATTTATCAACAATGATCCTTACCCTCAATCCGAGTCGTTTATATGGTACTTCATTGTAATTAATGTATTGGCACTTTTATCTCAACTTTAATTTAGTTGGTAAAAAGAAGTCTTTAAATATATACAAATAAAAAACTAATTATGTTTCACCACTAATTTTACCCATCTAGTTTACTAATATGTGTATATTACCATGCGTTTTTTTTTTTTTTTTATAGTAGTTTATGTATACGTAGTGCCACAGAAAGCTATTTTAGACTAGTTGTTCCAAAGAAAATTAAAAGAAGGATGAAATGGAAGTTGAAGTGGTGTGAGGATGTTAGGCAACCGTCGTGGCGGAGAATCTGATAATGAACCCACAACCTCTACAGTAATGGGCAGAGACAGATCCAACTTGCAAGCAAAGAATTAGCTTATACATCATCAATGCTACATACCACTCTACGTCTTTCTACCTAACTGCCATAATTAGTACTCAATTACATGTTTCCTTAACTCAGCTTGTCTTAATTTTCTCGCTAATTTTTATTCATTAAACTAAGCAACCACTTTTTCTTTGCTTTTCTTGATTTAATCACTATGCTGGGTTAGAATCTGAATACCTTCACCTCGTAACTTCATGCAATGGTGATTGAAATATCACTATTCTATGTGCCTTATTATGGGGAAATTAAACTATACGTGTATGGTTCCTACGGATTAAAGCAGGTTGGTATCGTGTATTGCCTTGCAAGTCAAGATGGTATTTAAATACGATTTTGGACACGTAACAATCTAAAACGGATATTTGGATAACGTAGATCCAGTTTCTCTACGAGAATTTTTTTAAATAATTAATTATAGCACAATGAAGTGCAATGATGAAATCACATACTACAATTAATTTAATTGCGTTAAATGAAATAGTTACAAGGAAATCATTGGTGGCCAAACTCGAAATTTGGCGAATTTGACTAGAGCAAATTGACGGTTTCGTCAGGAGTTGAACTCATCATGATTTTAAGATAATAAGAATGGAGTTTTGTTTATGGCATGCATACATAAGCAATGAAGTTTGAGTATGAAGCTTGGAAGGGGAAGAAGGGTCCACGCAGAACTAAGGGCTTCAAGTCAAAAGACAGAAACTTTGGGTTGGTAACTGCTCCGACCTGTGCCGTGTGGGTGATCTAATAAAATGTCATGTTGAAAGTCTCTCCGTCACTATCATCATATTTATCGTAAGCAAATGCATATATTATCCTGCGTGATTCATTCATAAAGTGTAGATGTAAGAAATTGAAGTTGCCTGAACAAAATGTTTTGTTATCAGATGAATTTATTTTCTATATTTATGTGTTGTTTCTTTTGGATGATTTACTGTTTAAAGTGAGGTGAATTGGTAGGAATTAAATAGGATTGTTGTAGAAGATCCTGGTTGAAATGTATGGTCCACATGGATTTCTTTCTTCTCTTACTGGACAAGTTTTGGACTAAAAGTCCGTCTCACTTTTGTTTCTTTGTCCAAAATGTTCTTTGGTGATTTTGTCATTTTTTTAAAGCACTTCCAAATAACAAAATAGAAATCAAAATCGAATAGAAGGTGTATCATATTTCACGTCAATTTAAAAATAAGATTATTTGATAGTATATAAATAACTACAATTTTGCCTTACAAGCTATTTTTATAAAATTAAATTAAATTAAATTTAAAGTTTAAAATTTAATATAATATTAAAATCTATTGTAGTAAATTTTGATAGATTTATTGTGTGACCTATTATGTATTATTACAGGACCATTTATAAATATTTAATCTCAGGCATGAAAATATCAAAAAATTCATAAATATCACAGGTTGGAGAATCTCTACGTCACCTATGTGTTAAAAATCTTATATCGATTACAAATAAAATTATTTTATATTATAAATAAAGCGAAGCACACTACACTATGATTCCAAATATATATTTTAAAAAAATCTAAAATTATTAAATACGTTGCAAATACCACTTTCTTAAAATTACAAATCCATTATGAATAATGTATTTAATTGATTATATACCTTCAAATATTACATATAATATAATTATGTTAGGATGTGAATAGATCTAAAAATATAATTGATTATACATTCATTTCAAATATGATTATAAGAAAAATCACTTTCATTTACATGTTTAAAATAATTTATGAAATGTTCATTCATTAAACAAGTAACTATCATCTCATTTCTTTTGTAATCAATCACATACTTATATAATTTTTTCACTCGTTTACTTTTTTTTCTCTCTTTCGTCTAATTCAAACAACCTTCATTCTATCTTAATTTTTTTTTCTTTCTTCTTTTTTTTAAAGCCTCTCTTTCTATCACACTATAACAAACTTTGTCAAATAAACTTTTTTAATATGACAATATAAATTACTATTATCTAATTACAAGTTGTGATATAAAATTGAGATGAATAATATTTCACTTATTTTTTAAAATAATAAGTTTATATTTTTATATTCTTTTACACTATTTTATTATAAATATGATTAATATGACTTTTAAATATTTATTATGGAATTAATAAACTTAATATTTATTTACTTTCATATATAAGTTGTCTTTTTACTCTGAAGTGATATAGTGCTTACAAGTAGTATAAATTAAAAGTGTGAAAAAAAAAATCTCTTAACTAGGATTGAGCTACATGTTAAATATTGAAACTTTTTTTCTTCATGTGCATGGTTTACAATTTATAATTATGTCAATGACTTGTTTGTGAGTAATTATGTTACTCCTTTTATTAATGGTTAAGTAAACTCTAGACATGAGTTTGTATTAAAAAGAGGAAATGTATTTAAATGAATGATTAATCGATCAACCAATCTGAGAGATCAAGTTGATCTGAAAACGGAAAAATCTCAAAATAATTAAGCATAGGTAGATGGAGTTCATGTCCAATTTATATCAAAAATACTAACCAGGATTATGATTAAACTTCTTACATATGTTGAATATAATTTATACCAAATTTAATAATGATTATTCAACCTATTACATAAATTATGCTAGATAAATAAAATAACTTATGAACTTGTACATAATAATTTTGAGTTTGAGATGATTTTTTATGACATTATCAGCTTAGGCTTTTCTCTTCCATGGTTCCTTCCTTCATGGATGAATGTTCCTTCCTTCGTTCATATTTTATTGTTTATTCCCAAATACGACTTTAAGTATCCCCTATTAGTTTGATGAAATAGAAATAGATAGACAAATGCAAGTAGCTTACCGGAATTCTATCTTATCAGGGAAATTGAAAGTAAATAAGCATCGATACAAAACTAGTCCATTATTCTTTATCATTTGCATGTTGCTTCAACTAGCACATGCTCCAACTTAACACCACCTAAATCCATTAATGTTTTTTCATTGGGACGTTAATATATATCCCTCGACAAACTCACTCATAACATCTACTAGACAAACACAATTATATAACATAAAAACAACACATTCTTCTAAACCGTAGAAGATAAATAGTAAAAGAGGAAGAAGACAAAATCACACATAGAAACTTAGTGTGATTCAATTGAAATATTAATGATATTTTAACCTACACCCACTAAAGAATTCATTATAACACAGAGATTACAACATAGTGATTTCTTTCTTAGAAACTCTCACTCAGATACAACTAAAGTTATCTTCTACTAAAGCACAATGTCTTATTTATATACTAAATATCGTTATAATTGACACATATGAAACATGTCTAAGATTGAAGAGGAAGACATGTGAATAGTGTTTCTCGTTTAAGAACATGACCTAACCTTCTATGCCATATGTTAGTCTTGGATAAGACGATTTACTCAATAGTAGATGCTAAGCCAGACAATACAACACCTTGCAAGACATACAAGTCATTCTTCCTCACACCCTTCATCATTACTGTGGACTCACTCAACACTTTAACACTACCCTTTCACATGTAAACATGTATCCCTTATTCTCAATTTCACCAAGGGATATCAACTTATGCTTAAAGCTACAAACCTAACTTTCTCAAGCACTCTTTCAATTCTACCATGGATACGAAACTTGATGGTTCTAACTCCACTTATATCATAGGACTTATTGTCACCAAGGAGAACTGAATACCCTTAAAGTTTTGTAAACTCCTAGAACCACAAATGGTTAGGTGTCATATAGAATGAACATCCAGAGTCTATTATCCACTATAATTGTCAACACTACTCGAAATCATAATCCACCAGAGCTGCTTCATTAGACACATATGGTCCATGGTCCATCAGAGGGTTTGCTAGATCTATACGACCGTTTAAGGTTGGTAGCCTTCTTTTGCCTCGCTAGATAGAACCTTTTAGTGTGTATTTTCTTCTTGTAATGGTAACATATTATAGAATTTATAAAAGATGTATTTCCAGCACTTTTCGACCTTAACTTTGACCTCCTATGTTATCACTAATAGATAGTCTATTCGTTGCTACTACGCTATCTCCAACACTAGATGCCTTAACTTTAAACTTCTCATTCAACTCTTTAGAGCTCAGAACAATCTGAGCCTCCACAAGAGAGAGAGTCTCTCTTCCATACAACAAGGTTTTTTCGAAGTGATCACGTGTCTTAGGTAATGAACACAATAGCAACAGCGTCTAATCCTCATCATCAATCTACACATCAATGTTCTCTAGATTAAGGATCAGCTTGTTGAATTCATCCATATGTTCTCTAATTTCCTTTTTCACTACTTATCTTATATGAGTAAAATTTTTGCTTCAGATACCAAACAATTCACCAAGGACTTAGTCATGTACAAGCTTATAAGCTTCATCCATAGTCCTGCTACAGTCTTTTCCTTCAAGACTTGCCTCAACACCTTATCATCGAGGCTAAGAATAATCACGTTATGAGTCTTTCCTAACAACGTTTTCTTATCCTTCTTCACCGTGGATACGTCAAGCTTGAATTCACCTTCCTAAGCTTCAAAGAGACCTTATTGAACTAGAAGAGCACACATCTTCAACTACCACAATCCAAAATCATTCAGACTAGTAAATTTGTCAATCTCATACTTTGTAAAAGTCTTAAAGATTGAAATTTCAAGTTTACCGCATCAATTTGTTAGAGAATTAGCTCAAAAAATTCACTCAAAACGTTTATCACACAAACACAATTCTAGAACAGAGAAACAAAACCTTCTTCTAAACATTAGAAGAAAAACAATAAAAGAGGAGGAAGAGAGAATTACTATAAAAACTTATCATGCTTCGTTTAAATATTAACAAACTTCAACCTATGTCTACAAAGTAATTCAGAATAACGTAAAGATTATAACTTAGCAATTTCTATCTTAGTAAACTCTCACTCAAATACAACTCAAACGTTAACTCAAAATTAACTTCTACAGAAATACAAGATTATATTGTAATACGTTTAAGACTAAGGAGAAAAACACATTAATAAAGTTTCTTGTTTCAAAATGGAGTAGTCACTAAATGATGTCCAAGAGTCCAATAGACGTTATAAGACTAGAGAGACAATCTAGCACTGTTTCAAAAAAAGTCTAGAAACTTCAAAGACAAATTTTTAGTGAACCATTTTTCACATGGAGTTATAACTTAGTGCAAGTTAGAAAAGAGGGAGAAAACAAAGTTGTGGCTTTGAAATATCGAGAGATCGTTGTCCACCGTAGTACTTCAGGAATGTCCCTGAACTCTTAGAATCAAGGACACCTAGTTGCTCCATGCAGTCCCTATTTGATGCGATGATCCTGCAGCGTTGGATCGGTTTTCTTTGATCACATCAAAGAACTAGAGTTTCAACACTTATGGCAATCGCCCTCACCGTACCATAAACTGAAGCTAAGGGACACGTAAACGTGGTGATGACGAAATGGTGGAGTAAGAGTGAAATCAGGGCAGTGGATTTGCATTTCGTAATGGAAAATTTTAAAAGGTATAATAATTTTACACATTCTTTTAATACTTGTTTGGGATGCTTACATATAGTTCTGCCTTTGGGTCACCCATCTTTCAGCGTCACCCACTTTGTACTAGCTAAAAACACCAGAAAACCCCATATTAGTTCCCACGTACCTTTCACAACCCATGGTGGACCCCTCAACCTTCTCCTGTTTAACCCTGCCTCCTCAGACCCCCTTTTTATTTTTCTTTAATTTTCTCTCGATGCATGATTTTATCAAACATATATGTAATTAATAATTTAGAAAGGGGGAGAGGGCTTTATATAAAGGTGGGTGGGGAGTGGGGCTTTTGGGTCATTACTCATTACAAGGTTGTGTTGGTAAGACTTTTGCATTGGTTAGCTTGGTAGTGCTGTTATGGGGAGGCAACCCTGCTGTGACAAACTTGGGGTGAAGAAAGGTCCATGGACTGCAGAGGAAGACAAGAAGCTCATCAACTTCATTCTCACCAATGGTCAGTGCTGTTGGCGTGCTGTGCCAAAGCTTGCTGGCCTTAGGCGTTGTGGCAAGAGTTGTCGCCTTCGTTGGACTAATTATCTTCGCCCAGACTTGAAGAGAGGACTCCTCACTGAAGCAGAGGAGCAACTTGTCATTGATCTCCATGCCCGTCTTGGCAACAGGTTTTTTATGTTTCACAACCTCAGCCTCACCAACATGCATTCAACAATTCTTACATCACCACAGTTTTTACAACTATCATCATTCATCAATCAAAAGCTCAACATAATACTAACATGATCATGAATTTTCCTTATGTTCAACACTGATGATCTGGTGGTTTTTCCAAAATTATATTGGAAGGCACTTAGTCCTTAACTACTTGACTTCAAGTCTAAACCATTAATAATGTTGAAGAAGACAACGAGTTTAAAACACAAAGGCTACTTGTGGCTGAAGCAATTGAAACCTTGCCTGGTTTACTAGTATATATGTTTTAACACATTTATATAGCATCTTTCTATTCTCAAACTCTCAAATACTATTTACTTTGCGTGGTATGTAAGAATTTTTCAGACAAGCGTACCAAATGGTAGGTAAGAATATGAAAAGCATCACTTCATTGACCTACGTATTAATGTTCAAGCTAAAATGTTACTCCACATCGTTGGAACTGATATTCATTGTTGAAGAATACTAAAACTCAGTCATGAGTTACAAGATAAATAATGATAATCCAGTTGAAGCTGCTAACATAAAGTAATTACATGTTTGATATGATTGGCACATATCTTTGAGAAAGACATCCACATCAGTCTCACGTGTATAATGAATTTTGCTACATGTTGGTGTCTCAGGTGGTCCAAAATTGCTGCCAGGTTACCCGGAAGAACAGACAACGAGATTAAAAATCATTGGAACACACACATCAAGAAAAAACTCCTTAAGATGGGTATTGATCCCGTTACTCATGAACCTCTCAATAAACAAGCAGCATCTCAGGATAGTTCATCCTCCCCTTCAGAGCATTTGCCACCACCTGGAATTAACCTGGATCTGGTGAAGGAAAATGACGGGGTTCTCAACTCAGAGGAGAATTCAAGTTCATCCCAAGCTGAAAATTCTTCTGGGGATGATTCACTTTTGCTAGAGAGCATTTGCAGTGATGAATCTCTATTAAACACCCTGTGGCTGGATGAAACTCCTCTGATGGAAGCATTATGGGACACAACACCCAAACTAGACAATACTAACAGTAACATGGGTTTGTTACCATCTTGGGAGGACAATTGTGGTTGGTTATTGGACTGTCAGGACTTCGGTATTCATGATTTTGGGTTTAACTGTTTCAACGAGATAGAGTCAAAAGCACTGCAAACTATAGAAATGAAGGACGAGGGGCATTAACTACACACAATCATGGTAAAATATCAAATCTATTAATGTGACAAAATACCACGGGCTCAAATTTATGTTCTTGGTGTTCAATTTTATCTACCTAGTATTTTGGTGAATGTTCTCGGAAGGTGGAAGGTGAACGTTTCCTCTTGTGAGGTTCCTCGCCAACCAAATCACAAAATTGATGGCAAACCAAAACCAAATCATCAAAATGCCACAGTACATACGTACTTTCTTCTCAGAGCATTTTCAACGCAGTTATTTAGAAAAAACAATTATCAGTGAAAACATTATTTTAATTAGATTTTACGAACATGATTTCTTTAAAGTTGAAAAAAGTTTCTTCATAACTTTTTTTCAATTTGAAGGAAGTTATATTCGTGAAATTTGATTAAAATATTGTTTTTGTTATGTAAGAAGTTTTCATCTGAGATAATCGAAGTGATGTATTTATGTGTATGATAGGGACAAAACAAAGGGTAAATGTCTAGTGAGTTGGGAAACATGTTGTACAAAGAAGTCTACTTTGAAAATAATGATAAAACTTTTTGTGATTACAAGTTCAGTTGTATTGTTTCATTTCCTGTTTTCTGTCACATTAGAAATAGACAGAAAGAGAAGTCAGAGAACTAAGAGGTAGAGATTATTAATAACCACCAACTTTGAGCCAGCAGGTGTTGGACAATGAGTGGCAGGGAAGAATTCCACATGATTTGGGTGTTGTTTTTCTATCAATATTTGAGTATATCTTGATTAAATTTTACTGTATTAATAAGTTGAATCATCAATTTTAATTAAGAATTAAGATCTAAAGCACTGACTTAATTAAGAATTAAGATCTAAAGCACTGACGTAAGTTTTATCCAATAATATTTTGCTATGTATCTGATGAAGAAGCACAAATAACTCCTTTCTTTTTTCTGTGTCCCACACACCACACCGTTTGTTGTTCAACTCCGGTATTATTTTGCTGTCAAAGCTTTCATCGCATCAGAAAATTTAATAGCAAAAGAAAAATGGTACTATACAATTTAGTTTAGAAATATCATGTCCATGTTTGTGAAACACATATTTTTAGTGCATGATTGTTTGATTTTTTAAGAAATAATATTTTTCAAATTGTCTCACGAAATTATCGTAAATGCGTTTTTTAATTAACTAATCCAAATAGAATTCTATTAATGGCTAATATGTATACAAAAGTGAAAGAGACACCCCTTAAATGATGAGGAATAAAACTCACCAAAGATTGACATTTTCAATAAATTTTAGTCAACAATTGAGTGTGTTAAGAACCCATTTACTCACTTTTAATTTAGCCTGCTGAGCCTCTTCGAAACCGTGCTTAGATTCAAAACACCAATAATATTTTGAGAGTTTGTCTTTATAGCCACTCATGAAATGGCTTGAACATATTCCTGGAATGATGGAGAAATCGTGATTGTGAATTGTGATGCAATGTATGTGGCAACAAACCAATGCCCAAATTAGCTAGCTTTTGACAAATTTAACTGAAATGAAGTTTTAATGGAGACCGCATTAATTGTAGCAGGGAAAAGTTTTTTCGTGTTATATTATTTTCACTTTATCATTAATTGAGCTCGTGACATAAACTAAAAGAGTGTCTCAACTTGGTAAATGCAGTTCTCACTTTTAGGACCATTCCGAATCATGATATAGCCCTGGACCAGATATGATCCCATTAGCATAACTACTTAGTGCTGCTCATCATAACACTCCCAAAAGAAACCAATTCTATAAGCCAACACAAGGAATATTGTGTTTTGTTGTTCCAATTTGGTAATCAGCAACAAATGTAGCAACTCTTCTACTGAAATTTTATGCACTCAAAGTTGAGTAATCTCTTGGCCTACCATACCTTCTGCTTCTTTGTCTTTTATCTAAAACAATGGCTATTAACTAGATTACACAAGGTCATAACAAGGTTCATGTCCCAGTACATTTTCTTGTGGTACAAGTAGACAGATATTGCAAAAAACAAACATTGTCCACCAAATTAAGCAAGTGGCAACACCAACTAATGTTATAAAACATAAATAAATTATTGAGGGAAAAACAAATTTATTACCTGTTATGCTTGCGTGCTCCTTAATGCTAGATTAAGTAACAGTTCTACAGTAAATTATAATTAGCATTTGAATATTGAAAATCTCATGGTTAAGATAAACTCTTTTTTTTTTATCATTGTCTCATCATCTTTTAAAACGGAAGTTTAAATAAAAATCATTTAAAGACAATACAAATTGATTTTACAAGAAATCAAATCAAGTTTAGAATTATAAATCCTAATACACATTTAAGTAAATAATCATTGAAGTTATATCTCCTGTTGCAATAGATAATTGAATTTCAAGACACTACAACATTATTCGAGTGTGACAAAATATATATATATATATATTCACGACGTGTGTATTTGCGTAAAAAAAAAATCGTGATATTAGATAACAATAAAGAACGGCTATGTTATAGTTTTAATATTTTAGGCAATATTTTAAAATTACTTATTAAAATAAATATGATTAATAATTATTTTAATTTAATTTTTTTATATAATATTCATAATGTCTTGTATATAAAAACTGATGTCAGATGTCTAATGTTAAGAAAACTGTTGTCAAATGTCTAATATAAGAAAACTATTTTTATAATTATATATTTAATTTATTTTCTTCCAATTTTTTTATATTATAGTGTCTAATTTGATTAATGATCATACATCTTACTTGAAAGTGATTCATGCATAATATGATTTGTTGCATGTGTATTATGTTAATGATAAAATTGATACATATGAATAATTTATATCTCGTATAATGATTATTTTAAGATTAACTCTCAATGCTTATATTTATGTTTGTAAAAACTGCTATAATTACACTTGATGTAAAAGAATATAATATTATAAATATTGGAGGATAAATTATCTACCAATAATATTTTATTTTAAATTTTATATTTTGAGAACTTTATATTATAGAGTGTGTAATGTGTTCTATATAAATAGAAATAATTTATGTATATTATGTATTATTATATCTACATATTAATATATTGGATTAAATGAGGCATTATCTTAAGAAATATATTTATCCTAATTTTTTTCCAAATATTCTATAATATAAATACTTATATTATCAAAAAACAATTCAGATATTTATAACAAGTTAATATTAGATTTAAGATAAATAATTCATAGAGTATGTAAATATTATTTATAATTATTTTTATATTTATACTTTATTTTATATCAATAATTTTAAAACTTAAACTTGTTTTAGTATAGTTTTTAATTATATTTATGAAAAAAAAAAAACAGAATATTATAGACCATCAATTAAAAATTAAGGGACAAAATCTATTTTTCTTGTTAACATTATTTTTTCTTGATAACAATATTTTTAATCAACGTTATTTATTTTTTAATATTTACATTATTAAAGCGAGTCCTTTTAATTAAAAATATTTTCACTTCAAATAAAAAAAATTATAAATGAAATTTATTAGTTAAATAAAAAATTATCAAGATTAAAAAAAATTAATGATGAAAGAAGTGTCTAAAACAATACGTTATAAAATATGCTATTAGTATTTATGATAAATGAATGCAGATAAAGTTGTTAAATCTGAGAGTTTCATAAATCTAATTTGTAAATTCCAATTATAAAGTCATAAGTGAGTAAAAGTTTACTTCCTTTAAAATAATTATAAATAATATAATAACTTAAAATTGTATTAGAATGTCCATAATATATTATAATTTTTTTAATATTTTTTCTATATTACTATACTTTTATAATTATTCTTTAGTCTATTATTGCATGTACGTGTGTATTTTTTTTTGGCAATTGCTTCCTGCACCCCCGAATTGCTTCCTTTATCCTATCAGTCATATAATATACTTGTTCTTGTCAAAAATGGAAAAAAGTGAAATTGTTGTAGCTGCATTTTCCAGTAATAGCGGTAGTAGCGGGTGGTGGAAGAGAAGGTTGTCTTGCAGCATTTTGAGGTAAGTGGGTTTATGTTTGGGTGCTTTAATGACTGTTGTAGGGATGTAGAGGGATTGCTGAAATAGGTTGAGAGGAATTTTGTTATGAAAAATGAAATTCGTAGGAGGCTATGGGAGTGAGAAATCATCTTACGGAAAACTATTTCCATAGTGGTGCAGGGGTGGGAAAAATGCTTACGAAGAAAAGCATTTCCGTAATGGGGTTGGAAATAGGAAAATGACTTAGGATAAGGTTTTCCATAAGAGAATGTTTTAATAATACAAAACCCTTTTAAGGAAAATGTTTTCTATAATACAAAAATCTCTTATCAAAAACGTTTTTCATAATACAAAACTCTCTTAAGAAAAACATTTTTCATAATACACAAAAACCTCTTACTAAAAATGTTTTCCATAATACAAAACCTTTTTACGAAAAATATTTTCTATAATACAAAAATCTCTTATGGAAAATATTTTTTGTGAGAGATTTCACATTCGTACAACCCAATCTCTTCTTAAAAACATTTTCTGGAATATCCTAACCTCTTTTGTCTTATTAAGAGGCTATAAATATCTATTCACATGTTCTGATGGGTGCAAGAAGCAAATATGGAGATCAGGAAGCAATTGTCTTTTTTCTTTAAAAAAAAGTTATTGGACTTAAAGGGAGGCCCAAGGATCCAAAATGACGAGAGGGGTAAAAAAACCACTAAAAACCCAATTTTCCAATCCAGCTATGAAACTAACAAACAGAGAGATAGGAATAGGGAGGGCAGTAAGATCGCAGGGACAACTCAAAGGAAAATGTGGAACCGTAAAACTACCTGAGAAAGACACCGCAGATCTGTTCGTGGAATAGGAGAAGCAACATCAACACCCAAAACGGACAGAAACTTGCAAGAGAGAACCATTCATCCACGGAATTGTTACTCGGGTGCGTTTTGCATAAATCTTGACCTATCAACAAACAAATCCAGTGTCGTTTTTTGCTTTTGTTTAATGTCCAACGGAGCTCGCTGAATTGACTCTAAACTCGTGATTTTACACGAGTTTGAGCAAGTTTGCTCGAGTTCAACTAGCCTACGAAAAAACGATTCCACGTGCGAGTTGATTAGGTTCGAGGGTTTGGGAACGTAAACTCAGTTTACGAGTTGAATAGCGATTTTGATAATGAATGCAAGGAGTGATATAGGAGAAAGAGATAGAGAGGAAGTCCATTTTTAAAAAGCATTTATTTGAGAGGAGGACCAAAAGAGAGAAAATTAGAATACTAGGTCAAGAAGTTAGATATTTTGGTCCAACATTTAGATGTATACGATGGTGTAGTCCTGGAACCAACAAATTCATTCCACTTCTTCCGATGCTAATGCAATAGTAATCAGGTGCACCTCATCCTGCTTCTGCTGATGCTCTACCTAAGTATCTATGACTAATCTATGAGGTGTGAATAGTTCCTTTATTAGTTCTGGACCATTTGAACAGCAGCCAAAAATGAGAGTTAGATTTGAAATAAAAATAAAGTTGTAATAAGAAGAGGTTGAGTAAGATCTGTTATAAGAATACTACTAAGGTGAGAGCTAAGGGCGAAGTGTGTTTATGAGTGGAGGATTTGACGCTTTTGGTGTTGTTGGGAAATTGGAGTGCCAATGTCAACGGCACATTGCCTTTTGCATTAGTTATTAGTTACTTGCAACTTGGAAGAGAAGAGAGTACACTGGCACATAATAACAGTTGTGTCTGAAGCAACAGCTCTTTACCTTGCCTGAAATGAGCTTGCAATTATGCGGTACATAGTTTTTTGGATCACGTATGAGCTTCACCATGTGACTTGGCTTGGGCATATGCCTTCAATGAGCTCACTTATGTGGAATTAACAAATCAATTAATTTATATAAAGTTCTTGTCGAAAATCATATATTGAGGATTTGAAGCACCAGATCATATTAGGTAGCAATGACATTGAGATGAATCCAGACAAGCAATATACTATATATACCAGAATAATCTATACGCATGCCTTTGAAATTTTTGGCAAATTGTTGTCTTGAGATGCAATTCCACAAAAGACAGACAAAGAAACAGTAATAGCTGAGCTATATGTAAACTTGAGGAAAAATAAGTATATCACTATGGATGAAAAAAACTGACTTTTATATAATAATAATAATAATAACAATAAGGATATCGTTGCTTAATTTAATATCCAAATTCATGAATTTGAACTGGTTAGTAGCATACCTTTGACTACAAAAAGAATTGTTAATGTAGGATTTTTTATTTAAGTATCATATTTTCGCTGATAAAGCACTATAAGCAGCTTTTCTTTTTGTTTTCCTTCTTTTCCCCGTTGTCATTATGACTGTATATATATTCAATGGAGCAATAATTAATATTTTAACATGTATATATAACCAGTGCAGTTCTTGTGTCTGACTTAATCTATTATGATTCCAGCTTGGGAAGGCATTGAGCATTCGGCCTGACATATTACCAACACTATATTGCCAAGAACTCGTCAAGCTACAGGTACAGTGGCATCTACCTGTCTATTTAATGCATGTTTAATTCTGTGGGTATGTATATGACTCTTACAAACCTTGGATAAGAAACATGATCTCTTTCAATTCTTGCCTATACTTTCTCACTTTCATAGACGTATGGGTATGTAGTTCAAACACATGTTACCAAAGATTTCAAACCTTATCACTCTTCTTATTACTCAGTCTTTACGAAATTGTTTGATGTGAATTTCAAACTAAACATGTATGACACATATATATCCCTGCTATCATGTGACAGGCTATCTCTAGTCTCTGAATTATGAACATCAGTATGACATGATATGTTTATTATATCTACGATATAGGTTTCTAGTTTTATGAAAATAGTACCAGTTCAGGTTTGTGTTTTATTTGACGAGTTCAAGAATTTGCTTTTGTAACCTTGAGAAATTTAGTTCAAGTTCTTATATAGGATCCCATAGCTAATGAAATTAACTTAAAATTTCAAGTCTTTCTTCTAATGACTGCCTCTTAATTTGCCTAGCTATAGCCTAGGTGATGTCTTTTCCTCTCAAACCTGGATTTTGTATGCCCTTTTCATTTATTAAGCATGAGGTAATCATGGTCTTGTAGTAATTGTCAATTAACACTTTGTGTGTGCCTATAATTAGCTTTGATTATTATCATTGATTAATTAGTTATTCATGATTCATAGATGATAATAATACGAATAAAACACCTCTATGGTGATGAACCATTGTGTTTGCTTGTTCCTATTTTTTCTATGATTAAGTTTTTTCAGTGAGTCGAATCTATTAGGTTAACATACTTGTGCCAGTTATGGTACTCATGTGAATAAGCGTGTCACTTTTATACACGATTTCTCTTGTTGCACTTTATGGTGTTTGCTCTATTTTTCAACGTTTTCCTGTTGAAATTGAAACTCAGATAGACTGCAGAAGTGAAATTCTATGAACCGATTATGCAAGAGGATATTTGTCTTTCCAATTTAGTCTTTCCTAAACTCACAAGGGATTCTTCATCAAATATCATGTGCCCACAAACCACAACAAAATGGTGTTGTTGAGTGTAAAAACAACCACTTGGTAGTAGGAATTACAAATTAATTCATCCTTGTGCATATTGCTCAAACTCGTCTTGATTTTGACGTTGAATTCCTACATTGATTGGGTACGGGTATGGGTAATACACAATTTCTTAAATTGGGGATGGGGATGCGTATTTATATATTCATCCCATCCCAATACCCATCCCGGTCCCAGTTTTAAATTACTAAAACATCTTTAATTTATTAAATAACCTAAAAAATTTATATCATTTTTTTTGGTACTTAGTTTCGTAAATTATTTTTAGGGTCATGCATTTGATCATTTTTATTCTTTTATATAATTATTTGACCTTTATCCAATTGTTATTTGATATTTATACTATTGTAATTTCTCTCTAGATATTTCACGTTGGAGAAAAGATAATGTGTATCATTTTGATAGTGAATATTTGATAATATTATGTTTCCTTTACTGTGATTTTTATTTTTTTATAAAAAATTATTTAATTAATATTTGGAATAGTAAAGGGCAGGTACGAGAGTGGGTACAGGAGGTATACCCGTCTCGTGATGGGATGGGGATTAGACAAAAGATTTATGCCCGTTGGTTATGGAGATGGAGATGAATTTTTACTTTGAAGATGAGATGGAATAGTCAAACCTGCACCCACCCCACCTCATTGCCATCCCTACTTGGTGGAATTTTAAACTTAAGTTCTTTGACTCAAATCCTACCTTCATAGTCAATATTAAACCAAGGACTTGGGTCCACTTAAGTGCTTTCTCTATATTTAAGTTGCACAATCCTCGTCTACCACTGTTGTTTCCTAGCGGAAATATGCTTTAGATGTTTTTACCAAGACTAGTATGATTGATTGTCACCTAGAGATATCTTATGAATCCTAATTTGGACCTTCTTTTAGGTTAAGGGTGGGCATTGAAAGACCCTAGAAGATATGGTTGTCTAGTAAGCATACTTAATAATCTCGATGTTACTAGACCAAACATCACATATGCAGTTAGCGTGGTTAACCAATGCCTAAAGGGTCCATGTGATAGTCATTGGACTTTTGTGATGTGCAACCTTCAATACATCAAGAATGCCCGAGTCACGATTTAATGTATGCAGATAAAGGCAAATCCAAGGTTGTTTGTTATTCTGATGCTATTTGGGCAAGATCACCCTCAAGTAGGAGGTCCACTTTTGAATATTGTCTTCTCATTGGTGGGAACTTGATTTCTTGAGCAACAAGAAGCAGAAGGCAATTCTAAATCCAGTGCTCAAGTTGAGTACTGGTCTGTGGCAATAGTTGCGTGCAACATTACATGACTTAAGCAAGTTCTTCATCATTTAAAATTTGGACATAACGAGATTCTCTACTAATGTGACAATGAAGTTGGCAACCACATTGAGTCAAACCTAGTCTTCCATAAGTGGACACATAAAAATTGATTATCATTTTGTGAGAGAAAGTGCTCTCTACAGAAATCATCACTGACTTTGTCAAATCCAACAATTAACTTGCAGATATGCTCACTAAATCCATGAAGAGCTTTCTTATTCACCACATTTATAACAAGCTTGATTCATGGTATATATGCTCCATCTTGAGGGTGGTGTAAAAGATATGATTTGATCTTAGTAATTTGGGAAATATGTACAACTAATAATTGGGGTTATTCTCCATTAGTAGCCAGTATTATTAGGTTTTCCTATATTATATTCTAAATGATTATAAATAAAGGATTGAGATCTGTGATTGAACACACAATTCCCAACGACATAAAAACACTATAGTAGAGAGAGAGAGAGAGAGGATTACGAGCTAGCCTTCATCAATGATCTAAACCACATGTTTCTGAAAACTGTTAAATCAAATTAAAAGCAAGCAAATTTCCTTTTTACATGATGTTTTATCACATTATATACTCTTTTTGGATAGTTGACTGAAGGAAAGGTTGGTAAAGCCATCAGGAATAGCTCCCTTGTAGTTACACTAACAGAAGTCAAGGGAACTCTAAGAAAGTTCTGCCAATATTTCAGGGATTTCACCTTTAAGTGATTTCTTGAGTGGTTTGAGATTTCAAGCAAGTCCATGTGACTAAAATTTTCTGCAGAAATAGAACCTGAAATATTGATTCCTGAAAAATCAAGATTAAACAGCTTTCATGTTGAGAATGAAAGCTGAAAGGTTATTGTTTGAAATACCAATAGCTTGTAACATTTCCAAAGAAATGAAGGTTGAAAGCTTATTGTTTGGAATATCAATAGCTTGTATCATTTCCAACATGCCCAACCAAGTGGTATTAAGAAAGGTCAAGTTACATCCGCATGTCTTTGAAGTGAGCAATGACATCATCAGGAATTGATCCCGTGAGCTGGTTGTGAGAGAGATCCGAAGACTAAAGCTGATTAAGCTGTCCCTTGCTTCTTAGAGTGGACCCATTAAGTTTGTTGCCATGAAGGACTAAGTGTGAAAGCATATTAAGCTGTGAGATAGAATCAGGTATTTAACCAACCAATATGTTTTGATGCAGCAAAAGTTTTTATCAGGTATTGTACCTTCTAATACATTGGCATGTAGACAGAGCCCCGAAGGTGAGAAAGTTTGGACAGTTCTGGATGAATTTGGCCTGAAACTTATTTTCAGAAGGAGCTACAGTGATGAGTTTAGATAGGTTCTCTACACCTGATTTTATCAATACGCTGAAGTTGTTAACTGCCAAACTTAGTGCTATGATTTTAGCAGTTATAGTGGTGGTCTGGGATTTCCAAGTCGTTTTGTTGGATTAGGCGACCTTTAAGAACCCTTAGGAAATTGCCCGCTTAAAGGGCTAGACAGCATGGCAACATTTACCAGAGACTAGTACAATTGACATTGGATAATGAATACCACCAAAACAAAAACTTGATCACAAACCCATTCACAAAATTGAAAACAAAAACATGTTGTGGTAAGAGTATAAGACACATAACACGAAGATAGAGAAGGTTTTTGCCGCAGATCTGAAAACACTAAAGGCAAAATCTGCATGTTGTCCAGCCAAATGTCACAAGCAAGAAAGCCCAATTTTGTTAAGGTGCAACAAAATTGACAACAAAAGCTAGTGACAGTACTTAACAATAAATTGACAAAAATGACATTGGGATTAATAACTAGGTTTCCGTACATATAATCATGTAATATGCCACACCATGCCCAGCAAAGTGCTTTAAAATTTAATAGAGCCTCGTTTGGAGTTCTATGCGATTGGGACTTTCATAAATTAATTTAGCAATTCACTTAACACTGTACCCACATAGATTATTGTCCAATGTTAAACGCAAACTTTGGTTCCAATAGTGGAAACCCAATCCAACTATTTTCCTCGCGTAGCATTTCTACTATCGTCCGTCCACCATGTTGATCCTGTACAAGAACAAAATTATTAACAATCAGGACAATAATCAAGAGTGCTAGTAAGTTTGCAAATAGAGGTTAGATTAAAAGGTCATCTAGGGATAAATAAAGCAAAGTTTAAAGAAAGTTGAGGAAGAGGATGGGTTTGTTCGATGCCCCAATCTTTAATCTGATAGTAGTCTGCAAGATTAACAAAAGACATGGATTCCGAAAAGCTCGAGGTAAAAAGAGAGTGGTTACCAGTTATATGATTTGAGGCATCGGAATCAAGTATCCTAGGTTTATGAGAGGACTGAGAAACAAAATCTACAGGATTACCATACTGAGCCACAACCAAAACAAAATGATGCAAGTTGTTTGGTTGCTTGGAGCTTCAGAAGTTCATCATACTCAGTATCAAAAATCATGATATCTAAAGTAGGAGTGAGTGGTGGCTTCGGCCACATTAGCTAGCATAGACTTCTTGTGTGCTTTGTGGTGACATTCTTCAGCGTGACCCCAACTGTTGCAGTAGTTGCAGTGGGTGTGACCACCACGATGAGAGGAGAGACTAAGGTAATGGAATCCTTGGTAGACGTTGAAGTGTTTTCAACAGTGTAAGAGTGGAGAGACACAACAACTACTCCCGAGTAGGTAGGAACATTAGAATTCGTGAGAATTTGATTACGAACAACTTTAAGGTCCAGTAGAAGTCCAAAAAGAGCAAATATTGTGCAAAATTGATTGCGTTATTTGTAGAATGTCTCTGCATCAGTAGTAAAGAGCATGGGGTAAAATAGTCTACAATAAGTTGATTAAGCTTTTCAGGATATGTCTAAATGTCCATATTCTCCGCTTAATGTTCATCAAGCCGGTAGTACACTATAGAAACAATGAACATCGTTTGAATAAATTTTCTTGGCCTTCGGCCATTCATAATGCTAAGTCGTAAATGCCTAGAAGTGTGCTTGAAAATTGGGGCCAAGATAGAACCAGAGGATGCTATACAAAGAGGCGTTAATTTGCTTCTAATGAATGATGGGAATAGCGGAGGTCAGAGTTGTCAAACGACGAGTCTTGTCTTGGCCTTGAAACCATAACGGGATATGTTGTCTCTGAGTTTTTTGCATGGGATCAGTCGTAATTTGGTCCCAACGAAGCCCAAAAGTGATTCATCTGATAAGGAGGAAGCACGACGGGGAGGTCGCTAGAAAACGTCAGGAGACAAGTCTGGTGGTTTCTACTCGTTTGGAAAAGGAGGGCTTGACAATGGTGAATGGAGGATTACAGCGGGTCACATGAACGGTGCATGTGAAGTGTTCTTGTGAACATTGTGCGGGATAGTACCTTCGTGAACAAAGCACTGCGTAAAAAGTTGAGAAAAAAGGGGAAAGGAAAACCTAGCCCTGGGATACCATATAGAGTTTTTATGTTGTGAATTATGTATTTAATCATACATGTTAATCCTTTATTTTTAATCATTCAAAGCATAATATAGGGAAACCTAATAATGGAGAATATCCCAAATTATCAGCTGTGCATCATATTTCCCTCTCTAATTACTAAGATCAAATCATATCTTTTACATGTGTTATTTGTAAATTTTTAATAAGTTAAAAGAAAAATACATTAAATTTGTTTTCCATTTTTGAATTTTAAAACATGCTTTGAAAACAGATTTAATAAAAAAAAGATTCCTTATTATCTCATTATGAAGACAGTTTTCAAAACAAAATTATTAAACAGTTTTTTTTTTTAATTTTCATCTTAGAATACAGTTTTTAAAATTGTTTTATAGAATAGGTTTTAAAATAACTTAGAGACCTTTCAAATTATAATACCTCCAAACCTACATCTCTTGGGAATTCCAAATTATAATTATTAAGCGCAACATGCAAAACACAAGTAACTTCTAGAAAGCAAATTACAAGGAAACAACTCCCTAAACGTAATTCTTTACTTTTATACTGACCCTAGCTCCTTAAGGCTATGTTCAAATTGATGGTTATTCCATTTCATTCCATCCCACTATTTTATTCCAACCTTCTATTTAACCCACCTTTAGTTGTTTAAACATAGCGTAAGAGTCCTTGCACGTACAAATAAGAAACTTAAACGCTGATGATATCTAAAAACAGGAGCCACCGAAATCAATAAAATATCCATAAATGATAAAATTAATCCCAATTTTAATTATTTTTTCTACGTTACCTGCATCAATATGTTTTTAACATCATTACTTTCATGATATCTTTCGGATATCTTATGCAGGAGCTATCAATTATGGGTGAGTTTACGATTCAGATTAGCAATGACCTTGTTAATCAGCTTGTTGATGATGGCGTGCCAAAGAAAAAAACTAGAAAGAGTAGACGAAAGGTGGCAAGAGAGACTGAAAAGTCACAATCTAGTGAAACTAGAAAGCCCGAGAGTGCAGTTATTCCAGGGTGGCCCGTGCAGCCCCCTTTGCATCTACCTGCAACATTTCCTGCCCAACCTCATCAGTCAGAGTTAGAAGGTATTCAGTCTATGCTTAAGGAAAGTGAGAAGGTTTTGGAAAGATTGCAGAAGCAAGAGGAGAATTTGTTGGAGGAAGTAAGCCAGAAGGCAAAGGATCTTCATGATAAAGAGTATAAGCTTCCAAACCCAAAGCCTGAGCCATGCTCGGCCGAGAGATTTGCGACCTTATCATGTTACAAGGAACATATCAAGGACCCTTTGAAGTGTGCTAGTTTTGTTACCAGTTTTGCTGATTGCCTGCGCAGGTATGGCCGTTTAGGTGACAAGTGAGTTAATACTGATTAGTGGTTTAAAAGGAAATTGGTGTGACAAATGCAAATAAACTAGTGAACTACATACTGATAAATACTCATTGTGCTACTGCCAATTTTGTTTAGTCTCATTCCCAACATTAAACCTTGTTTTGAAGCTCAGAATAAGTGACGTATTCCTCATTTGCAATCTGAACATTTGTTATTTGCTTGCCCTTTCTATCAAGGGAATATTTTCAAGTTGGTCAGTTACAAGTATGCTACTAACTCTAAAAAATAGAGACGTTGCTGATTTTATCAACTCTGAGTATCGTTATTAGTTTTTGTTTTTATTCTGGTACAGCTTTTATAACCCAAAACAACGTTAGGAAAGACGTACGTACTGTGGCTAAGAATGTGAAAAAATAGTATTGATTGGAAACTTTACCTTAACCAGTATCTTTAAGGGAAAAAGATCACTAAAGTATCCTAAACTAAAGACATTTTAGACTTGGCTTTATTTTGATTAATCTTTAAACTGTCTTATTTGAAAATAGACGCAATGAAGTTTAATTTTGTTTCAATTGATCCTTAATTCTTTTTTAAGTCACTTAAAAATTACACTTTCTACGAATAATGTTTTTTTTTCTTATTTTATTACAATTCATTTGATCTTATATTAAAATGTAAAAAGCATGAATTTAGAAAAATTAAAATAATAAAAAAGTATTTATTTGACTTTTTAATTATAATTTTTATTATGTCTTAGTGTTTTAAAAAGTATTTGACGTAAACTATATAATTATTGAGATTTAAAATAATTAAATAAATAAATGGTTAAGAATTCTTCTTTATTAGTAATTCAACCTGAATTTAATTAAAGACCAGTTAAAAGAGAGTAAAATTTAAAAATGAAACTAAAATTAAGGTTTATTTATAAAAGAGATTAAATTTAAGGACTTTACAGTTTAAAATATTTATCTATAAACAACATCAAAATTACGAATTAATTAGGATGAATCTAAAGTTTAAGATCCTTATTTACAAAAAAAATATACAATTTAATAAAAAAAAGATACAATTTAATACTGTTAAATACTCCTTCCCTAACTCTTAATCCATTCTATCCCACGGTTTCAAAATTCAAACCACTTTTAATATGGTATTTGGAGTCTGTATTTTGTCTAATAACCAGTTTCTCAAAAGGTATTAACACCAACTGTATTCTAGAAAGTGGAATTGCCAGGAATTGAAAATATAATTAAATGAATACTTACTTATTAATGGGGTGGAAATGGACAATAAGGTAGTCATATTTCTGTTTATCTTAACTTTAAAATTATTTAAATACTCTTAATTATATAAAATATATTATATATTTCACTTTTAATATATATATATATATATATATATATATATATATATATTTTTTATTTTTTTTATAAATACATTATTAAAAAATGGATTAAATATTCCTTTACCCTTGTTGACGATCGTGCAATTGGTTTCCCTGACGTTTCGAACTCTTTAGACATCAATTCAAAGAAAGCAACCATTGCTGGTGGCAGAAAAAGTGGGAATACAAGACCAGTGCTGGTGTCATGCACAGGAAAATGCATCGAGGTGGTTGTATTGTTGTGGAGTACTTAAGGTTAATTTTTATCTTCTTTTTTTCTTTTATTGGCATGTAATAGGGATAGAAAGGTTATCAGATTTCTAGTACTGTAATTTTGTTATATAAATCTCAATTCTTCAATCAATGCGATGATTAGAGTATCCATCTAATCCATATTTGTTGTATATAAAGTGATTGAAATATTTGAAATAGAATCAAACTTTTATTAAAGTGGATCCTTTTAAAATATAATTATTTAAATTAAATTAAATTATACTTTATGGAATTGAATTGAAGTACTTTTCCAAACCACCACACACACACTTATATATATAATGGTTTTTTTACATAATGGTTTTTTTACATTATCGGATCACAAATTTTAAATATGTTAAATTTATAAAGTTAAATTTTAAATATTTATATTAATTAATTTTATATTATTAATTTGTGGGTAGTATTTAAAAAGAATATAGATGTCAACAAATGCAAGGGTGAGTTGTTTGCAGGCAACCATTAAAATATTGATTTTTTGATTTAATATAAACAATTTTATACGTTACGAAAATTAACAAGTATAATTATCTTAAAATTCATGTCATGAATAACTTCTTTATTAACAAGAAATCGTTTATATTAATAATACATGTTTATTAAACTCGTTTATTATATAAAGATAAGTTCTAAAAATACGTAAGAAGAGCTTACAAACATAACTTTAGTATATAATAATAATAATAAATTAAAGAAAATAATATTCATGGTTAGGAATTCATGTGAATTTTATCTTCATAATTATAACAAATTATAAAGAATAGTGCAAGTTTAACTCAGTAAATATTGTTTTCAGATTTATATTGTTATTCATCTCATCAAAAGTCAAAATAAAGATGGTCTTGAGTAAATTAATATTTACCACAAAAGTCTTCAACACTATACTCATCTACACAAAGACCACAACTTCACCAATTAAATTATTCACAAGTGCACCACCCAACAAATTTTATTAACCATTCTATATAATAGAATACTACAGTTTATATCATGATTCCATGTAAACAGATCCATTTATCTTTTTCTCTTCCTTCTTCCTTTTTTCTTGTTTTTTTTTCTTTTTTCTTTTTTCTTAATTTTTTTCCCGAAATCACTCTTTCTCTTTTTCTCTTTAAAATTGTAAGACTATAACCATTTATAAAGATCTATTTACATACTTTCCTTTCAAATGTAGTCTTAACCTACATAACACTACTATATTTATTTTCTTTTATTTTATCATCTCTTTTAAATAAACACAAAAATATATTTGCTCACCCTGCTTTCTCTATTTTTTTTTTCTGACTTCCAAGTTTTCTTCCTCTTACGCTCCAAAAAAAATTTAAAATTCTTTATTTTAAATATCTCAAATTTATTATATATATATATATATATATATATATATATATATTAAAAAATATATTTATATTAATATATAAAAACAACA
>Ga0209489_103704_pt1 | contig 29357 bp, 24 predicted proteins | sample SiratrowhiteBW_FD_187527 | JGI IMG/M metagenome (GOLD analysis project Ga0209489, IMG submission 187527) | Root nodule microbial communities of legume samples collected from California, USA - Siratro white BW (SPAdes) (version 2) | ecosystem: Host-associated > Plants > Roots > Nodule | place...
CGCAACGGACGATCGGCTACGCAACCCCGACCAGCTCCGCCGATCGTCCGTTGCTCCAACCGCGCCACTTGGCGTACAAAGCTCCGAGACTCTAACCGCTGCCGGATGAAAATTCAGTGGCAGGTCAAGATGCACCTTTGGAGGGAGCAGGGGTGGTCATGGCACGGCCTCCGCAGCGGGAGACGGCGCGCCAGACGGTGCAGCCGCATCGGTGATTCGGGGCAGCAGGCCATTGGAAACGGTAGCGGTGGTGGCTCAACAGCCACTTTCACGCTGCGAGTCAATGATGTCGACAACGGCACCGAGACTGTTTCACTCTCACTGGGCAGCTCTTCGCCAACATCGACCGGCATCTTAACGCTCTCCACAACATCAGGCCTTACATTCAGTTCGGTGCCAACGGCACCAAAACGATGACGTTCTCCGGTTCGATCTCGGACATCAACGCGGCCTTGGCTGGCGTGACGTTTAGTGGCGGGTCAAACAACACCACGCGGACTTTGACCATGACAACGACCGACGGAGGAGGCCTCGCCGACACTGACACCGTCACGATCGTGAAAGGGAGCGGCGCCACTGTCCTTGCGCCTGCCGGTATCACTGGCGAGGCCATCTACCTGGCTCTGAGCGATCCCTCAGATGATCCCAACGACGTCATCACCGTCACGATCAGCGGGGTGCCCTTGGGCTGGAGCCTTAGTAACGCTACGAACAACGGCGATGGCACCTGGACTGCTCACACAAATGATGTGCAGTCGATGACAATCACTTCGCCGCTGGATTTCGCAGGCGCCGTGGTGCTGAACGTCGCGCAGACCTGGACGAACACCGATGGCACTACGGGAACGGCAACCGTGGCCGACAATGTCGAAGCCTATGCGAAGGCATCACCCATCTTTGCTGTGTCGAGCGACGATCATCTGACGGCTTCGAGCGGGAACGACCTGCTGGTGCTCGCGCAGCCGATCGGTCATGACGTGGTTTATAACTTCGACGCGATGCATGACCAAATCGATCTGATCGATTACGCCACCTTCACCTCGTTCGCCGACGTTCAGGCGCATACTGTGAGCGACGCCAGCGGCAACGCCGTGATCGAGTTGGGAGAAGGCCAATCGATCACTTTGCAAGGTCTGGATCCGACATCGCTCACATCGAGCAATTTCGTGTTCGATCAGACCCCCGTTACGGAAAATTCCGGCAGCCTGGTGATAGGCGACGGCGCGTTGCTTCCGTTGAGCGGCACCATCGACAACACGGGTACAATTGAGTTGAACTCGACCGGAAACAGGACAAGCCTGGAGCTGATCGAACACGGCATCACGCTCCAGGGGCATGGGCAGGTCGCGCTGTCCGACAGCGATCAGAACCTGATCACCGGAACGACCTCCGACGTCACGCTGACGAATGTGGACAACACGATCGCCGGCGCGGGCCATCTCGGGGACGGGATGATGGGGCTGGTCAACAAAGGCACGATTGTCGCCACTGGCGTCAATGTGCTCGATATCGATACCGGGACAAACGCGATCGTCAATTCCGGAACTCCTTGAGGCGACTGGAAGCGGCGGGATGGTCATCGACAGCAACCTCGATAATTCTGGGCGGCTGTGGGCGCATGGAGCCAACATCACCGTCAATGGCAGCGTCACTGGCGGCGGCACCGTCTTGATGGACGGCGTAGCCACGTTCGAATTCGGAGCCGCCTCATCGACCAAGATAACGCTTGATGCCGGAGCCACCGGGACAATCGTGCTCCACGACTCCTTCGACTTTAGCGGGCTCGTGTCCGGATTTGACGGGAATGACCACCTCGATCTCCTCGATGTGGCGTTCGGGGTCGGCACGACCGCGAGTTATGTCGCAAATCAGGCCGGCACTGGAGGAACCCTGTCGGTGACTGACGGAGTCCATACCACCGACATCACCCTGTTGGGCCAGTACGATGCCGCGGGCTTCCACACGGAGGCAGACAAGAACACGGGAACGCTTGTCAGCTATCACGACTATCTGGTCTGACGTTGCGAGGCGATGGATTGGGCGAATGTTCGGCCCGGCGCGCCTGCCGAACATTCGCCTGGTATCTCGGCTACGAGAAAATTGCAGAGGAGAACCCGCACAGGGGGTCAGAAGCCGATGGATGATTTCGGCAACGGTTGCCCCGCTCGATGTGCCGCCAAACGCTGCTGTTCCGTGGAAACCACTCGATTTCATGAGAAAGGGAAGTATTGCGGATGCGAAACATTCGGGGAGCCCAGCTCCCCCTCATCCATTCGTTTGATCCTCTGGCGCATCACACCGTAACACTCACAAGCGACGTTCTCGAGCCGCGTTCGGTGGACCTCAAAGACGCCGCGCCGCTCCGATATGATGCATCCGATTGCCCGAAGTTTACGCATCGTTAGAGACACGGTCGTTCGCCGCACGCCAAGAAGCTGTGCGAGCGCCTCCTGGGTCAATCTAATCTCGCCGTTGGCAACGCGGTCATGTATCTCGAGCAACCAGCGGGCCATACGGCATTCCACCGGGTGCACCGCGTTGCAGGCAGCCACATTCTGAAGCTGCAACAATTGAGTGCGGAGATGGAGGCGCAGAACACGCTTGATGGCGCCGCTCTGCTCATAGGCTTGCTGCAACCGTGGGACAGGAATCTGGAGCGCAGCTCCGGCCACATAGGCCGTTGCCGTGACTGGCGAGTGCGAGGGACTTAGAATGGCGAGAGCGCCGACCGCTCCTTCCGAGCCCATGAGAGTGGAAGCGACAATGTGTCCGTCCGACATCCGACCAGGAACGCCAAGACGCCGCTAACGGGAAAATAGACCTGTTTGAGCTCATCTCCGGTTCGCACCAGCACAGCGTCAGATTCGAACGCTATCTTCTGAACGTGAGGCTCAAGCAGGTTGAGATCCGCAGGCGGCAAAGCCGCCAAAAGCCGATTCCCGGGGCCGGTCTGGAGCGCCATTGCGGATCTTCCTTCGAGCACGCCGAAGCTCCCAAAGCGTCAAACCACCGTTCGGGGCGCCTGTTCCAAATTTTCCCGATATGCCCACGCGCGATATAGTCCGGCCACGGCTTCTCGCCGTTGCGCCGCTCGGCACCGGGCGCTTTTTTGATTTCGTACTCGCCGAACACGCCAAGCCCCCGACTCGGGTACGGAGGGTCAGCATCACGGGCGCTCTGGTGCTGATTGGTTCTGGTCGGCACTCAGAACATTGCCGAACTGCTCCCAGGAGCTTCCAGTCCAGCGTTGCAGCTGAAGCTGCGTGTACGCCATACTGTTGCTCGGGCCGGTGTTGATCGCGATACCGGGCATCAGCGTCGGAAGCACGAGCCCCTTGATGCTGCGCGCCTGCTTCAGGATGTTCTCGCGCGACAGGTCGTTGCCGCATTGCTTGAGCACCTGCTCCAGGATCTGGCCCTGCTGGGTTCCGAACAGGTAATTGTTGTCGCCAATGTCGGAGCCGGGAAGATATTTCTCGAAGTGCTCGCGATACCATTTCATGCCCGGGTCGTCGGCCCACCTCTTGTCGTTCGGATCCTTTGTGACGGTCGCGGCGATAACCCCGACCGCCTTGTCCGGTCCGGCCGGCACGATGGTTGCGGAGACTGAGCTCGAGACATAGTTGATGATGGTGAGCGGCGACCAGCCGATCTCGCTCGCCTTCTTGATCGCCTGGGCGGTGAATTTCGGCGTGCCCGCGATCACGAAGGCCTGGGCTCCCGAGGCCTTGAGTGACACCACATGGGACTCAATGGTGGGTTCGGTAACTTCGTAGGGCGAGGCGACCACCTTCCGATCGAAATCGGCTCTTAACGCCTCCTTGAACGCCGCGACGAAATCGCGGCCGAGGTCATCATTCTGGTAGAGGATCGCGATCTTCGCGTCGGGCGCCGTCCGGGTGATGTACTTCGCGTAGATCTTGCCTTCGGTGTTGTAGCTCGGCAGTCCCGTGGTCGTCATCGGAAAGTCGGTGAAATTGGCAAACTTGGTCGCGCCGCTGACGACGAAGAGGTGTGGCACCTTCTTGCCGTTCACATATTTGACGGTCGCGCTGAGACCCGGTGTCCCGAGCGGGCTGAACAGCAATGCCACCTCGTCACCTTCGATCAGCTTCCTGGTCTGTTCGACGGCCTTCGGCGGGCTATAGGCATCATCATAGGTCACGAGGTTGATCTTGCGGCCATTGACGCCGCCATGGTCGTTGATAGAGCGAACGTACGCAATGAGGCCCTTGCCGGTGTTGCTGAGCGGAGAAGCGGGGCCGCTGAACGGGAATGTCGCCCCGATCTTGATCTCCGATTCCGTGACACCGGGCGTATCGGCATGAACCGGCATCCCCGCAAATGCCGCGAGCGCGGCCACGGCAAGTACGAATCTCCTCATCAACATCTACATTTCCTCCTAAGCTTGTTATGATTTGATCGGCGACGCCTATTCCCTTACGAACACCAGGCTTCGCCGAACGGCCTGATCTCCACATTGAACGACCAGGCACTGCGATCCTGGTGAACAACGTGCCAGATCTCATCCGCGATCGCTCGCGGCTTGATGAAGAAGTCGTCCGGCCGGTCCGGCCAACGCTTTCTCGTCCATTCGAGATCGATCACGGCATCGATGACGACATAGGCGACGTGGACGCCCTGCGGTCCGAGATCACGCGCGATTGCCTCGGCGAGGATGCGTTGCGCCGCCTTGGTCGGAGCGAAACCGGCAAAGCCCGGCTTGCCTCGCCACGCCGACGTATTTCCGGTCGCGACGACGGCGCCGCTGCCCGCCTGTATCATCGCCGGGGTAAACCGCCGCGCCAGATACAGCAGCCCCATCGTGTTGATCTGGAAGTTGCGGTTGAGGATCTCCGGATCGATTTCGCTGAACCTGCCGAACGCCCCGCCGACGGCGTTATGCATGACGACGGCGGGACTGCCCAGATCTCGTTCGACGGCGGATGCCACGGCCTCAACTTGCGCGGCATCGGACACGTCGCATGGATAGGCCTTTGCGCCCGGCAATTGCTGCGCCAGCGCGGCGAGGCGTTCCTCGTTCCTGGCGAGAAGAGCGAGGCGATATCCTCCCTCGGCAAATCGTCTCGCCAGCGCCGATCCCGTGCCTGGCCCAACGCCGGATATCAGACAGACAGGTGCGCTCATGCGATCAGACCTCCATGTCCGGCCGGCAAGTCATGCCGGCTCGCGACCTTGCCGTGCCCAGAAGCGCAGTTCAGGCGACTGCGCGCGCCTTCTCCGTCTCAACCTTGCCGTCCAGGAAGCCGGTCAGCCGCTGACGAATGATCGTCTCCGCTTCGCTCATGATGCGATCGATCAGCTCCTTGACTGTCGGAATGTCGTCGATGAGGCCGACCACCATCCCGCAGCTCCAGGCGCCGGCGTCCATGTCGCCGTCAACCATCACCTTGGCATAGACGCCCGCGACCTGGTCGTGGATGTCGTCGATCGTCAGGCTGGCGCCCTTGCTGCGCTCGATCTCGACGAGCTGGGCGACCCCTTTGTTCTTGAGGACGCGCTCGGTATTGCGCAGCGCGCGCATGACCAGCACGGTGTCGAGCTCGCTCGCCTTGACGATCGCCTGCTTCACATTTTCGTGGACCGGCGCTTCCTTGGTGGCGACGAAGCGGGTGCCCATGTTCATGCCCGAGGCCCCCATCGACAGCGCAGCGACCAGGCTGCGCGCATCGGCCATGCCGCCCGAGGCCACGAACGGGATTTTCAGCGCATCGGCCGCCCGCGGCAAGAGGATCATGTTCGGGATGTCATCCTCGCCGGGGTGCCCGCCGCACTCGAAACCATCGACGCTGACGGCGTTGCAGCCGATCTTCTCGGCCTTGAGCGAGTGCCGGACCGATGTGCATTTGTGGATCACCTTGATGCCCGCCGCTTTCAGCGCGGGCATGTACTGTTCCGGACTGCGGCCAGCCGTCTCCACCGCCTTGACGCCGCCCTCCCTGATGGCTGCGATGTATTCGGGATAAGGCGGCGTCGAGAAGGTCGGCAGGAAGGTGAGGTTCACGCCGAACGGCTTGTCGGTCATGTCGCGACACCGCGCGATCTCCTTCGCCAGCAATTCCGGCGTCCGCTGCGTCAGGCCGGTGATGATGCCAAGGCCGCCTGCATTCGATACCGCAGCGGCGAGCTCGGCAAAGCCGACATAGTGCATGCCGCCCTGGATGATCGGATGCTGGATGCCGAACAGTTCAGTGATCGCTGTCTTCACGAATGATCTCCCCGCCTTTGCCGCTCAGTGGACGATTTCGAACAGACCGGCGGCTCCCATGCCGCCGCCGATGCACATGGTCACGACGCCGTATTTCGCCTTGCGCCGACGACCCTCTATCAGAAGGTGCCCGGTGAGGCGCGAGCCGGTCATGCCGTAGGGGTGACCGATCGCGATCGAGCCGCCATTGACATTGAGCTTGTCCGGATCGATGCCGAGCTTGTCGCGGCAATAGATCACCTGCACCGCATATGCTTCGTTGAGCTCCCAGAGATCGATGTCGTCGATCTTCAGGTTGTGGCGCTTGAGGAGCCGCGGGATCGCGGCAACCGGGCCAACGCCCATCTCGTCCGGCTCGACGCCGGCAGCGACGAAGCCGCGGAATATGCCGATCGGCTTGAGACCCTTCCTAGCCGCGATCTTATCGCTCATGATCACGCAGGCCGAAGCGCCGTCCGAAAGCTGGCTGGCATTGCCGGCGCTGATGGTCTTGCCCTCGAACACCGGCTTGATCCTGGCGAGGCCCTCGGCGGTGGTTTCCGGACGCGGGCCTTCGTCCTTGGTGAGCGTCACCTGCTCGTAGGTGACCTCCTTGGTGTCCTTGTTGACGAGCGCCATCCTCGTCGTGAACGGTACGATCTCGTCGTTGAAACGGCCGGCCTGCAACGCAGCGCCGACGCGGCGTTGACATTCGAGGCTGTATTCGTCCTGCTGGTCGCGGCCGATCTTGTAGCGCTCGGCGACGACCTCCGCGGTGTCCAGCATTGACATGTACATGTCAGGCTTCATCGCCATCAGCTCGTCATCGACGGCGTGGAACTTGTTCATGTGCTCGTTCTGCACGAGGCTGATCGACTCAATCCCGCCGCCGATCGCGACCTCGACCCCGTCAAGCATGACCGACCGTGCGGCCACCGCGATAGCCTGCAGGCCCGACGCGCATTGCCGGTCGATGGTGGTGCCGGCAACGGTGACCGGCAGACCGGCGCGGATCGCGCCCTTGCGCGCCACGTTCATCACCATGGTGCCCTGCTGCATCGCGCAGCCCATCACGACGTCCTCCACCTCATCGGGCGCAATGCCGGCGCGCTTCACCGCTTCGGCGATCACGTGCCCGGCCATGGTCGGACCGTCCGTGTTGTTGAGGGCGCCGCGATAGGCCTTGCCGACAGCCGTCCTTGCGGTGGAAACGATGACTGCTTCAATCGTCATGCTGACCCCTTCTGTTTACGCGGCCGCGTCCAGCTGCGCGTAGCGCAGCACGTGGAACGCCGGATCGCCGAACTGGATGTTGATGGAGGAGATACGCTTGAAATAGTGCCCGACATTGAACTCGTCGGTCATTCCCATGCCGCCATGAAGCTGCACCGCCTGATCAGCGACGAACTTAGCGGCATAGCCGATCTTCGACTTGGCGCCGGAGGCGAGCCGCGACAGGCCGGGATCACCGGCGCTGAGGTTCAGGCTGAGATGTTGCATCAGAGAGAGCGCCTCCTGATGAGCAATGAACATGTCGACCATGCGATGCTGGAGGACCTGGAAGGAGCCGATGGTCGTGCCGAACTGCTTGCGGGTCTTCGAATAGTCCAACGTCGCGGAATTCAGCTCGCCGATGGCGCCGACCGCCTCGGCGCAGAGCGCGGCGATGGCGCGGTCGCGACCGGCTTCCAGCAAGGCAAGGCCCTTGCCTTCCCGCCCGAGCAATTGCCCGCGGACCTCGCGCAGGCTGATCTCGGCGGCCCGGCGGCCGTCGATCGTCTTGAAGCTCTGGAGATCGAGTCCAGCGGCACGCCGGTCGACCACGAACAGGCTGACGCCGGCGCGGTCACGGTCGTCACCGGACGTCCGCGCCGAGACGATCAGATAGTCGGCCCAGGGCGCAGCGATCACCATCGTCTTCGTGCCGCTCAGAACGTAGTCGTTGCCCTCGCGCCGCGCCGTCGTCGTGACATTGGCAAAGTCGAAGCGGGAAACCTCTTCCGTCCAGGCCAGCGCCCAGATCTTGTTGCCGTCGACGATGCCGGGGATGAAGGCCTGCTGCTGCTCGGGCGTGCCGGCATGTTCGATCAGGCTGCCGGCCAGCACTACCGTCTCGAGGAAAGGCTCGACGACGAGGTGACGGCCGAACTCATGCATGATGATCATGGTCGACAGCGGACCGCCGCCGAGACCGCCGGCGTTCTCGGAGAACGGCGCGGCGAGCAGGCCGAGTTCGGCGAAGGCCTCCCATTGCGTCCGGCTGAAGCCCTCCTCGCTCGCCACGATCTTGCGCCGCGCCTCGAAATCGTACTGGTCGCGCAGCAGGCGCTGCACGCTGGATCGCAGCAATTCCTGCTCTTCCGTGAACTGAATATCCATCCGCTCCTCCCGATCCGCCGTGGCTAGAGCCCGAGCACGGCTTTGGCGATGATGTTGCGCTGGATCTCGTTGGATCCGCCGTAGATGCTGAGCTTGCGCGAGTTCAGGTATTTCTCCGACGCGGTATGAGCGTGCTCAGGGCCCGGCATGAAACGGTTGGCGCTGGCCGGATGCTCGCGGATGGCAAGACCGTAATTGCCGATCGCGCGATGGATGAGCTCGGTGATATCCTGGAATATCTCAGTGCCGCGGATCTTGAACAGCGAGGCCGCCGGACCGGGATCGATGCCGCGCGCCATCTGTGCCACCACGCGAAGCTCGGTTGCCTCCAATGCCAGCACGTCGAGCTCGATACGGGCGATGTCGCGCAGGAACTCGAGATGCGCGGGATCATCGGCCGGTATTTCCGCTTTCACGATCTGCTTTAGCTTCTGGATGTACCGGGTCGACCGGCCGATACCCGCCATGCTGGTGCGCTCGTTGCCGAGCAGGAATTTGGCGTAGGTCCAGCCCTTGTTCTCCTCGCCGACCAGATTCTCGACCGGCACGCGGACATTTTCGAGGAAGACGTCGTTGACCTCGTGGCTGCCGTCGATCGTGATGATCGGCCGCACGGTGACGCCGGGCGATTTCATGTCGATCAGCAGGAAGGAGATGCCGGATTGCGGCTTCGCGTTCGGATCGGTCCGCACCAGGCAGAAGATCCAGTCGGCGTGCTGCGCCAGCGTGGTCCAGGTCTTGTGACCGTTGACGATATAATGATCGCCCTCGCGCACTGCCTTGGTTCTGACGGTCGCAAGGTCCGAGCCGGAGCCCGGCTCCGAATAGCCCTGGCACCACCAATCCTCGCCGGACAGGATCCGCGGCAGGAATTTTTTCTTCTGCGCCTCGTCGCCGAAAGTGTAGATGACGGGGCCGACCATGGTGACGCTGAACGCCAGGGGCGGCAGCGTCCCCGCCCGGGAGGTCTCCTGTTCGAAGATGAAGCGCTGCGTGATCGACCAGCCGGGGCCGCCATACTCCTTCGGCCACAGCGGCGCGATCCAGCCCTTCTTGTAGAGAATGCGATGCCAGAGCAGCGACTGCTCCTTGGTCAGATCGGTCTCGGGGTTCGGAACGCGCATTTCCTCGGGGTAATGATCCCTGATGAATGCGCGAACCTCGTCGCGAAACGCCGCATCTTCCGGCGACAATGCCAGCTCCATCGGACCGGCTCCTTACCACTTCTCGCCGAACGGACGGATCTCCAGCTCAAATGTCCAGGCGGTCTTTGGCTGCTGGTAGAGCTGCCAGTAGGCGCCGGCGACCGCCGCCGGGGGCATCAAGAGGTCCGGATTGTCAAGCGCGTTGGGGCCAAGCGCCTCGATGCGGCGCTGGCGCACCCATTCCGTATCGACGCCGGAGTCGATGATGAGATGCGCGACATGGATGTTCTTCGGACCGAGCTCGCGGGCCATCGCCTGCGCGACAGCCCGCAGGCCAAACTTCGCGCTGGCGAAGGCGGCATAACCGCTGCCACCGCGCAAGGACGCGGTCGCCCCGGTGAAGAAGATCTTGCCGCCGCCGCGAGCCGTCATCAGCCGCGCTGCCTCACGTCCCGCCAGGAAACCGGAATAGCATGCCATTTCCCAGACCTTGCGGAACACCCGCTCGGTGGTATCGAGAATCGGGAAATTGACGTTGGCACCGATATTGAAGATGCAGACTTCGAGCGGCGCGTGCTTATCGGCGTCGCTCAGGAAGGAGATGATCTCCTCCTCCTTGCGGGCGTCGAGTGAACGGGCGTGGATCTCGCCGCCGGCGGCTTCGATGTCCTTGACCAGCGGCGCCAGCTTGTCGCCGTTGCGGCGGCCGGCATAGATCGAAAATCCCTCGACCGCGAATTTCTTGGCGATCTCGGCACCGATATAGTCCCCTGCACCGATCACGGCTGCGGTGGCGTTTCTCTTTTGCATGGCCTTTTCCTTCGTTCCGAGAGAACTTCTTGTCAGGCAAAGCGTCAGCCTGGACTGCGCAGCGACTCAGCCAACTTGTGCTTCAGGATCTTGCCCGTCGACGTCGCCGGCAGCGCGTCGATCAGGATGATTTCCGACGGTCGCTTGTATGAGGTGAGTTGCGGAGCTATGTGGGCCATGAGATCCTGCGCCGTCGCCTTTGAACCGCGGATGAGCTGCACGAAGGCGACAACCTCTTCATTGCCCTCGACCGGCCGTCCGACCACGGCGCATTGCACCACCGCGTCGTGCGTGCTCAGCACAGCCTCGATCTCCGCCGGGTAAACGTTGAATCCTGACCGAATGATCATCTCCTTGGTACGCCCAACGATGTAGAGAACATCGCCTTCAAAGCGAGCCAGATCGCCGGTATTGAACCAGCCATCCGGATCGATCGCCTTCGCAGTCAGATCGGGTGCGCGATAATAGCCGCGCATCACGTTCGGCCCACGGACGTGGAGTTCACCGACCGCATCTCCCGCCACTGGTTTGCCGTCGCGGCCCACGAGCTTGGTCTCCACGCCCGGCAGGACTGTCCCCACCGCATGATCCGCCCTCGGGGACTCGATCCGGACGCCCGAGATGCCGTACCGGCGTCAAGTTCAACTATGTCCCGGTGCTCCTGCGATACCCCGGCAGTGAAAAACACCCGCCTTGCGCCGCTGTGATCCCGGATCTGGTCGACCTCTCGCGGCGACAGCCGCGGATTGACCACGATCGCCCAGGCATCGAGCAAGCTCGCGGCGAGCAGCAGACAAGCGAGCGGGATCGAATTCTCGCTGACGATCATCACGCGGTCGCCGGCGCGAATGCCAAGCGTACGCAGCGTGTCAGCTGTGGCCTGAACCGCTCCATTGAGTTCGCGATAGGTCAGCGTCGCGGTGTCATCGACCAGCGCCATGCGATCCGGCGTTGCTGCGACATGGTTCGACCGCCGCCTCGTTTGAACCTCGCCCGAACCATAAGTTCTATTATAGAACTGTCAATATGATATTCGTCATCCAATACCTGCTAGACAGGCATCCTATTGAAATCATATAAGTTCTGTTTTAGAATTTATTTTGCTACAGCCGGAAAACGCGGAGGAAGTTGATGAAATGGGATGCACTCGAAGAGGAGCCGTGCTCCCTGGCCCGCACCGTCGCGGTGATCGGTGATCGTTGGAGTCTGCTCGTCCTTCGCGAGTGTTTTCTTCGCGTCCGCCGGTTTGACGACTTCCAGGCGTCGCTGGGGATTACTCGCCATCTGCTCGCCGACAGGCTGAAGAAGCTGGTGCGTTTCGGCGTGCTGCGGAAAATCCCCTATCGGGAAGCACCAAAGCGTTACGAGTACATCCTGACCCAGAAGGGGCTGGATCTGTACCCGATCATCATGTCGATCGTGCACTGGGGCAACGTGCATATGGTCGACTCGCGCGGCCGACCGATGCTGCACGAACACAAGAGCTGCAAGGGGATGTTCGATCCCGTGATGGTCTGCTCGGAATGCGGTGAACCGCTGGCGGCCAAGGACGTCCATGTGCATCCGGGCCCTGGTGCCCGGCAATCTTCGCCGGTTCATGCAAAAGCACAGGAACGAGCCAAGAGTGGTCGAGAGCCGGCTTGAGGCGGCCCCGAGCGATCCGTGCGTGGTTCGTCCGCTTGTGGCTCGGCTGACCTTAGTTCATAGCCTTGCTGTGGCCGTTTCCGGTAGGAGAGACGACGGGGTCGTGCGAACCCCGAGGGGAGCAACTATTGATCTTCCGGCTGGCGATTTTGCGTCTTGGAGCCCTGCCGCCTGGCGCCTCCCCCAAATGAGCTAGGCCGAGAAAAATCAGTGGCCAGCTACAACCTTGACCGCCGCAACGCCGGGCAGCCGGTAGCGTCGACTTTTGTTTGTCTCGCTCTTAAGCCCCCTTTGCGGATGAGCGACACAATGCCGGACTATGCGACCGTAAACGGCGTGTCGGCGCGTGGCGGCTCGCTCGATGGACCGGGACCGGGACCGCTGATCGCCGGCGGCATCCTCTACGTCAATGGGCTACACCAATTATGGGGCTACACCAATTATGGTACGGCGCCCGACAACGTGTTGCTCGCCTTCTGCGTGGATGGACAACAGGCGGGGAGTTTTCGCGCAGCCCGGTTGGAATTCACGAGAAAACTCCGCTATGCGCCGTAAGCAGCCCTCCTCGCTCGCGGAGCCACGCTCGAAGACGTGCATGCGCGATATAGCAGTCGGCTTAGCTCTGTCCGCGTCAGCCGCGCTTCTTCTGAGAGGACGGCTTAAACTCCACGACCTCGTGCTGGTCGCAGGGATTCGACGGCTCATTTTGTTTCACGATTAGCTCAAGCTCAAGAGCTTCGATAGCGAATTCATCCGCCATGCGCTTGAACAGCTCGCGCTTTTCAACGTCCGTCGCCTGCTGACTCATCAGCGCAAAGTCTCTGGCGTTAGCGCGGACCTTCTCCAATCGTCGCCGGAGGTCCTTCATGGTGTTCCGGCTCAGCTTCTAAGCTCATCGGCCAAACAAACACCTTGCTTGTTCGGATGACGCCAGAGTCAACTGCCGAAACGGGATATTGGTTCTTTGCGAACTGCGAATTCGCCGGTTATTCACCCTGCGATATCTCGCCACGGTCACCTGCTGGAACAAATCCAGGACTCCAGCTGCAGTTTCGGGATTGCGGGCTGAGGACGACAGCTGGCATTTGGCGACCGGCTCGCAGGCCGAACCATCCCTGTCCGGCTCTCGCCGGATGCTGCATAGGAATCCCGTACCTGAAGGCGCATCAATGTTCGAAAGCGCACAGACCTGAGTTTTGCGCCGGACTAGGCTGCGACCGATCCCAGACCCTCGCGAAGCGCTCGGGGCCCGAACGGCCTCGGCATCTTGGTAGGGGCTGTCAAATCCGTGCTTTGCCCGGGCTGCGCTGAAGTGGTCCGCGCGAGCGTAGTGCTGTCGGCTGCGTCACGGCTATGAGACAGGAGGTAAGCTCGGCAGATATTAGATCAAACGATGGTCGTTCCTCGTGCGTACTGTCCTTCTCATTGTGGGAATATGGCTACTGGTCAACGTTCTGTTCGTCGTGGTTGTCCTGCCCTCGCGCAGGCCGGTTGCTCCTGCGCGAGCGTCACGGGGAACTCCGTCCCCGGCGCCGATCAACAATAAGGCCCGTCGATCGGACGACCACGAGCCACCCCTTCGGCGCGTTAGGGCGCCGAGTGCAATCAGATTTCTTTTCGTGCTCCTCCTTCCAGTCGTTCAAGCGTGGGATGCAGTTAGGCGACGCTTCAGAGGGCACCACGACTAAGATGGCATGGCCGCGGTGAACCTCGAGAAGCGCGGCAGTCCGGGTGACACGTCGGGCTAACCAATCCTTGCGCCAAGGCGAAGCGGGCGGGCGCGTCGCGCGTAAGATCAGTGACGAATTTACCCTTACAGCCCAAAGCCTCGACCAATCTCCCGCATCAACCTGAACGCAGTATGCGCAACCGAGAGCTCTCGGCCGAGAGCGAAGTGGCGCCGTTCAGCAAGCCTTGGACGAAGGCTTGAGTTCATGTCCCCGTGAGTGCTCAGCATCAAGGTCCAAAATGCTCGCTTCAGGTTTCGCGGAACGCGCGCGAGAAGCTGTCGAAGACCGGCTTCATGATGTACTCGAAAAACGTACGCTCTCCGGTCTTGATGTAAACGTCCGCGGGCATCCCTGGTGTCGGGATGAATTCAGGCATTTGCCTGAGAATATCGTCCTGGTCCAGGCGCACCCGAATGACATAGAATTCCCGACGCGTGTCACCGTCGGGACGGGCTTCGGTCTTCACTTGCTCCGCCAGGGCGTCCGCTGACACATAGATGACGCTCGCCCCGACCATGGGCGTGATGCGCTGGTTGAGCGCCGACAACCGCACCAGCGCTTCCTGACCTACGCTCACATGCGAAATGTCCTTCGGGTTCACATGCGCCTCGATGATGCGCTCATTGCCGATCGGTAGGAGTTCAAGGATGACCGCGCCAGGAGAAACGACGCCGCCCGGCGTATGGAAATTGTTCTTCACCACGATGCCCCGAACTGGCGAACGAACATCGATCCGGTCGACCACGTCCTGCGCGGCGCGAATCTGTTCCTCAACATCGTCCAGATCCGCCTCGGTCTCGCGTAATTCTTTGATCGCATCCCGGAGCGCCGTCGCATGGAGCTGCGCTATTCTCTCGTTCGCTTGAGCGATCCGTTCCTTCGAATCGGCGATGCGCCCGAGATACTCGCCGAGCTCGCCCCCGAGACCCGCCTCGGAACGCCGCAGCGCCAGCACATCCGACTTGCGGACCAACTGCTGGCCAAGAAGCGAATTCTTGTCCTTCAGCTCTTCGGCGAACAAACCAATACGCTCTTTGGTGGACTGAACTTGCGCCTGATATCCGCGGATGCTTTCCTCCAGCCCAGCGATCTGCTTCACGAGTACGCTTTCCTCGGTCAGCAGACTGGCCCGGCGCGCCTGAAGCTCGGCACGTTGCCGCTCAAGAATCGCTTTGATTTCTGGATCACGTGCACTCTCGCTGAATGCGGCCGGAGGTTTGATAGTATCCGAAGAGCTCATTTCAGCTTCTAGACGCGCCTTCATGGCAAGCAGGCGATACTTCTTCAAAACCAGCCGTCTCAGTTTGGCGTTGGCAGCGGTATCGTCCATGCGGACGAGGACCTGGTTGGCCTCGACGACATCCCCGTCCTTGACCGCAATCTCGCGGATGATGCCGCCCTCGAAGTGCTGGACAAGCTTGTTCTGCCCGGTAGCCACAAACGTGCCCGAAGCGACGACCGCACTGTTGAGTGGGGCAACTGCGGCCCAAACGCCGAAACACCCGAGCCAAACAACCAGGATGGCAAGGCCGGTGAAGATGGGCCATTTGGCGCTCAGCGGAACACCGCGGGACCACTCACCGATGTCGTCCTTTACTCTCATGCTATCCTCCCGCGCTGATCACCCGCCCGAGGATTCGATGCGCTGCGGCTGCTCCGGCGCATCTCCGCCGGGCCTGCCGGGCGACCGAACCAAGCGATGCAACACCTCGCTCGGAGAGCCGAACGCTTCCGCGCGTCCGGCCCGCAGTATCAGCACTTTGTCAACACTGTTCAGGAGCGCCGGGCGCAGGGTTACGACCACTGCTGTGACCCCCCGCCGCTTGGCGCGCTGCAGGGTCTCGGTCAGAGCCTGCTCGCCCGCTGCGTCGAGATTCGAGTTGGGCTCGTCGAGCACGACGAGGGACGGATTGCCGAAGAATGCCCGGGCAAGCGCGATGCGCTGCTTCTGTCCTCCCGAGAGCGGCCCGCCACTGCGGTCGAGCACGGTCTCGTATCCTTGCCTCAACTGGCAGACCATGTCGTGAATGCCCGACAACATCGCCGCCTCATAGATGCTCTCGTCGGGCAAATCGTCGCGCATGCGGCAGATGTTCTGCTTGATGGTACCGGGAAATAGCTCGACCTCCTGGGGCAAGTAGCCGGTATATTCCCCGAACTGGCGGCGATCCCAGTTGCGCAGCTCTGTTCCGTCCAGCCTGACCTTTCCCGCTGTCGGCACCAGACATCCCACGAGAATGCGCGCGAGAGTCGACTTGCCCGATCCGGACGGTCCGACAATGGCCAACGACTCTCCGGGCGCGAGCTCGAGCGACACACCATTGAGTACCGGCTCCTTCGAGCCGGGCGGCAGATACAAGACCCGATCAACGCTCAGGCGCCCTTGCGGTCTTGGCAAGCGCAGCTTGGGCGTCTCGCGCTGGAATGACTCGACCGCCTGCTTGACGCGGGCATAGGCCGATCGCGCCTGCACGCAGCTGCGCCATCCCTCGATCAAGCCTTCGAGCGGCTGCAGGGCGCGGCCGGCAATGATCGAAGCCGCGATCATCATGCCGCCGGTGATCTCGGCGTGGAGGGCCAGATAGGCGCCGGTACCGAGAATCGTGATCTGGGCCACGAGCCGGACGAACTTCGACGCACCGCTGATCCAGAAATTCCGGTCAAGGGCCTGGCTCTGGACCGTCAGCGCCGGCGCCTGCCGGCGCCCCCAGTGGAGAATGCTTTCGCTCAGCATTCCCATCGCATTGATCACCTGCGAATTTCGCGCCAGCGACTCGGCCGCCGCATCGGCCTCGGCGGCATGCAGCCCTGCCTCGCTCAGACGTTCCGAGGTCGCTTTCTGGTTGATCAGCGCAATCAGTGCGAGGACCAGGCCCGATACCACTGCGATCCAGCCCAGATGTCGGTGAACGAGGAATATGACTGCGAAGTAGAGTGGTGAGAGTGGCGCGTCCATCAGCAGAAGCATGATAGGGCTCGAGATGAAACCCCGCACCTGGTGAAGGCTGCGGATCGCCTGGATCGTTCCGCCCTCGCCGGCCCTGGCGTTGTTGATGCTGCTCGCCAACACGGCGCCGCCGAGCACCGCCTCCATCTTGGTCGCAAGACGCCCCAGCACCTGCCGACGCAGAATGTCCACGATCGAGAGGATACCGATGAACGCCAGCGCGAGAACAGAGAGCATCAGCAGTGTCTCGAGACTACGGCTCGTCAGCACGCGATCGGATATTTGAAAGAGGTAAATCGGCAACGTGAGCATCAGCAGATTCACAACGACCGAAAACGCCGCGACTGCTATCAGGTTGGTGCGCGCAACCGAACGCCAGGCGGCCAGCGCGTTGACAGGTCCGACATAGTCGCGGGCCTCGCCGTTGGGTGTGACGCGAAGTTGAGCTCTGGAGTGGGTGCGCTGCGGATCGTCCAGTGTCTCGACAGCAGCCATGTTTGCCTCCCACTAGAGGACGGCATCGTGAGTTCCAATGTGATCGATCTGAGTAGCATCCACGATATCGGGAGGCGGCGGCGCGGGATTTTGGACATCGGCAGCCACCGGCGCCGAAATATCGTGGGCCGGTACGGCGTCCGCCTGAGACGTAGCCGTCTGCGTGGGCGCGATGTCGCCGCTGAGCGAGACGCCATAGTCTGTATACTGGGTTCCGTTGAACAGCGTATCTGCCGGAGGCGGTGGCGCATCGTTCAACGCGATCACATCGCCCGCGACGGTGGTCGTCACCGCAGCATTCGATGTGTCCGTCACGACGTTCTGCGGGGCAGCGGTCACGGACCCCGAACTCTCGATCGGAGCGTCAGCTGTGCTGGCGAGCGCAAGAAGGGTGTCGGCCGATCCAGACGTTTGAGCGCTGCCGGTGTCCGGCACGGCCGGGTCTACGGGCTCGGTCGTGGGGTTGCTGAGCGAGTCTCCGGCGCTGGTGAGCACCGGCCCGCTCGCGTCAGCGACCGGCGCCGTACTCACTGCAGCATCGCCGGCTACACTGCCCGTGTCGGCCGGTTGCGCCACGTCGCTCGACGCATCGGTCAGCGGAGCAGCCGTTGTGGTGAGCACGGGCTCGCTCGTGTTAGCGACCGGCGCCGCACTCGCATGAGCATCGCCCGCCACACTGCCCGTGTCGGCCGGTTGCGCCACGTCGCTCGACGCATCGGTCAGCGGAGCAGCCGTTGTGGTGAGCACGGGCTCGCTCGTGTCAGCGACCGGCGCCGTACTCACTGCAGCATCGCCCGCCACACTGCCCGTGTCGGCCGGCTGCGCCACGTCGCTCGACGCATCGGTCAGCGGAGCAGCCGTTGTGGTGAGCACGGGCTCGCTCGTGTCGGCGACCGGCGCCGCACTCGCATGAGCATCGCCCGCCACACTGCCCGTGTCGGCCGGTTGCGCCACGTCGCTCGACGCATCGGTCAGCGGAGCAGCCGTTGTGGTGAGCACGGGCTCGCTCGTGTCAGCGACCGGCGCCGCACTCGCATGAGCATCGCCCGCCACACTGCCCGCGTCGACCGGATGCGCCACGTCGCTGGTCGGATCGGTCAGAGCGGCAGCCGTTGTGGGGAGCACCGGCTCGCTCGTGTCAGCGACCGGCGTCGCACTCGCAAGAGCATCGCCCGCCACACTGCCCGTGTCGACCGGATGCGCCACGTCGCTGGTCGGATCGGTCAGAGCCGCAGCCGTTGTGGTGAGCACGGGCTCGCTCGTGTCGGCGACCGGCACCGTACTCACTACAGCATCGCCAGTCACACTGCCCGTGTCGACCGGTTGCGCCACGTCGCTCGACGCATCGGTCAGCGGAGCAGCCGTTGTGGCGAGCACCGGCTCGCCTGTGTCAGCGACCGGCGCCGCACTCGCAAGAGCATCGCTCGCCACACTGCCCGTATCGACCGGATGCGACACGTCGCTAGTCGGATCGGTCAGAGCGGCAGCCGTTGTGGTGAGCACGGGCTCGCTCGCGTCAGCGACCGGCGCCGTACTCACCACAGCATCCCCAGCTACACTGCCCGTATCGGGGGGCTGCGCCACGTCGCTCGGCGCATCGGTCAGCGCAGCAGCCGTTGTGGCGAGCACCGGCTCGCCCGCGTCAGCGACGGCCGCAAGAGAATCGCCCGCCACACTGCCTGTGTCGACTGGATGCGAGACGTCGCTGGTCGGATTGGTCAGAGCGCCAGCTGTTGTGGTGAGCACCGGCTCGCTCGTGTCAGCGACGGGCGCCGCACTCGCAGTCACACTGCCCGTGTCGGCCGGTTGCGATACGTCGCTCGTCGCATGGGTCAGAGCCGCAGCCGTTGTGATGAGCACGGGCTCGCCCGTGTCAGCGACCTGCGCCGTACTCGCCAGAGCGTCGCCAGCCATAATCGCAGTGTCGGCCGGATGCGAGAGCTCGCTCGCCGGATCGGTCGGAGCGGCAGCTGTTGTGGCGAGCACCGGCGCGCTCGTGTCAGCGACCGGCGCCGCACTCGCCAAAGCATCGCCAGCCACACCGGTGGGCTGTGATACATCACCAGGTGCACCGTTGGCCGTATCCACTGCCAACCCCACGATCTCAAAGGCTGGTGCTGAACTCGCCAGGGTGTGAGCTCCCGTGCTGTCCGATGCAACCGTTTGCGGCAACGTGGTCGACTGACTGTCTGGAACAGTCGTCGGGCCAACCACCTCGTTGCTCAGCGTGCTCACGGTGTCGGCGACGGTCGTGAGCGTCGGCGGCACCGCATCGACCGACGCGATTGCGCCGACGACGTCGTTGGGCAGCGTACTGACGGTGTCGGTCACCGTCGCGAGTGCGGGCGGCACCGCCGCTTCGACCGCCGCAATCGTCCCAACCATGTCGTTGGGCAGCGTGCCCGCAGTGTCGGCCAAGGTCGTGAGCGTCGGCGGCACCGCCTCAACCGGCGCGATTGCGCCGGCCGCGTCGTTGGGCAGCGTGCTGACGGTGTCGGTCACCGTCGTGAGCGCCGGCAGCACGGCCGGTTCGACCGCCGCAATCGTTTCACCCACGTCGTTGGGCAGCAGCGTGCCCGCGGTGTCGGCCAAGGTCGTGAGCGTCGACGGCGCTGCCTCGGCCGGAGCGATTGCGCCGGCCACGTCGCTGGCCAGCATGCTGACGGTGTCGGTCGTCGTCGCGAGTGCGGGCGGCACCGCCGCCTCGGCCGCCGCAATCGTACCAACCACGTCGTTCGGCAGCGTGCCCACGGTGTCGGTCGCCGTGGCGAGTGCCGGCGGCACCGCCGCTTCGACTGGCGCAATCGTAGCAACCTTGCCGTCGGGCAGAGTGCCCACGGTGTCCGCCAACGTCGTGAGCGTCGGCTGCACCGCCTCAACCGGCACGATTGCGCCGGCCGCGTCGTTGGGCAGCGTGCTGACGGTGTCGGTCATCGTCGCGAGTGCTGGCGGCACCGCCGCTTCGACCGGCGGGATTGCGCCGGCCACGTCGTTGGCCAGCGTGCCGACGGTGTCGGTCACCGTCGTGAGCGCCGGCGGCACTGCCGTTTCGACCGCCGCAATCGTTCCAACCACCGTTCCAACCACGTCGTTGGGCAGCGTGCCCGCGGTGTCGGCCAAGGTCGTGAGCGTCGGCGGCACCGCATCGATCGGCGCGATTGCGCCGGCGACGTCGTTGGGCGGCGTGCTGACGGTGTCGATCACCGTCGTGAGCGCCGGCAGCACCGCCGGTTCGACCGCCGCAATCGTTTCACCCACGTCGTTGGGCAGCAGCGTGCCCGCGGTGTCGGCCAAGGTCGTGAGCGTCGACGGCGCTGCCTCGGCCGGAGCGATTGCGCCGGCCACGTCGTTGGCCAGCGTGCCGACGGTGTCGGTCACCGTCGTGAGCGCCGGCGGCACTGCCGTTTCGACCGCCGCAATCGTTCCAACCACCGTTCCAACCACGTCGTTGGGCAGCGTGCCCGCGGTGTCGGCCAAGGTCGTGAGCGTCGGCGGCACCGCATCGATCGGCGCGATTGCGCTGGCGACGTCGTTGGGCGGCGTGCTGACGGTGTCGATCACCGTCGTGAGCGCCGGCAGCACCGCCGGTTCGACCGCCGCAATCGTTTCACCCACGTCGTTGGGCAGCAGCGTGCCCGCGGTCTCGGCCACGGTCGTGAGCGTCGACAGCGCGGCCTCGGCCGGAGCGATTGCGCCGGCCACGTCGTTGGCCAGCGTGCTGAGGGTGTCGGTTGCCGTGGCGAGTGCCGGCGGCACCGCCGCTTCGACTGGCGCAATCGTAGCAACCATGCCGTCGGGCAGCGTGCCCACGGTGTCCGCCAACGTCGTGAGCGTCGGCTGCACCGCCTCAGGCGGCGCGATCGCGCCGGCCACGTCGTTGGGCAGCGTGCTGACGGTGTCGGTCATCGTCGCGAGTGCCGGCGGCACCGCCGCTTCGACCACCGCAATCGTTCCAGCCACGTCGTCGGGCAGCGTGCCCGCGGTGTGGGCCAGGCTCGTGAGCGTCGGCTGCGCCGTCACCTGGAGCGGCGCGATCGCGCAGACCTCGCCATCCGGTAACGTGCTGACGGTGTCGCTCGTCGTCGTGAGCGCCGGCGGCACCATCGCCTCGACCGGCGCAATCCCTAGCACCACGTCATTGCTCAGATCACCGACCATTCCAAGCAGGGGAAAGGAGCTGACGATCGACGGGCTAGACGAGCCGCAAAGCAAATCAGATCGAATGGATTCGAGCGTTGACCCACCAGACACTTCAGTGCTTCCGACGTCCGACTCTGCTGACGGCGAGTTCACGCAACTGACGTTACTAACGTCGGCCGAGGTGTGAGCATGGTGCTTGCAGGACTCGGCATCTTCGCTACCTCCGCCCTCACCCCCATAGTTCGCAGCGGCGATCGCGTCGCCACGAGCGGTGCTCGGTCTCGGCGTGTGTTCATGCGGCTCCGCCGGGAGGCCGGTCGGATCGAGCTGAGCCACATGCGTCTCCGACGAAGCGGCCAGCCCCTTAGGCCTCTCATCCTCCGGGCCCGGTTTCGCAGGATCGGTCGCAGGCAGCTGGTCGTCCGTCGCTTGCGGCCCCGCTCCTGCCTGAGCGGTTGTCGCGTCTTCTTGCTCGGCCAGCGCGGATTTGAACGGAGCCGCAAGGAACTCTTCGCAGGCGATCAGCGGGGCAATGAAGAACGACCAGGTCAAGAAACTGAAAGATCCGGATCGCTTGTCAGCGCGCTGCACTCCGGCTTCGAAAATCTTCCGCTCTTGCTCGAACAGTTCGCGCTTTTCCACCTGCTGCATGACCGCCGCCTTTCTCGTTCAAAAACCACTCTCGCCCGGCAGTATTCACCGCCAGCGTCTCTTCGGCATGTCAGGCGTTCGTGTCGTGCGGCGTATCCGTCGCCGTGTCGAAATGCCCTACGTCGAAGTGATCCGTTGGGCCCATCAAATCGATGGCGTATTCGAGTGCATCGTCGCAAGACATCGAAGCGAGCGCGCCCTGTATGTCACCCGAATGATCGGGACCGTGCGAGCTGAAATCACCCGCGAATTCACCATGGGAGAAGTCGAACTTGGCTAGCGCTTCACCCGGACTGCGATCGGTGTCGCCCCTGCTGCCATCGTCAGCCCCCTTGTCCCAATAATCCTTGGGCTGGTATTCGCCGTCCTTGACGTCCTTCCAGCTACCATCGTGCGCTGGGTAGTCGCCCTTGGCGTCTTTCGGGTAGGCGCCCATGCCGCTAAGCTTGGAATAATTGTCCTTTCCGTCGCTGTTCGAATACTCGTCGTTACCCCTACGATCGTCATTCCACTTTGACTGCTTGCCCTCGCCGCAGTCGTCGGGCTTGGTCGACGTGCATTCCTCGGGTGGGACGCCGGTTCCCGCAAGCTTTCCGAGCCCGAGAATGCTCGTAACGCTGCTCAGGATAGACATGGCTTCGCTCCTCGCTTCAGCTTTGCGACGGCACGAGGGTCACGCGCGCGTGCCCTGCCGGGATCACCACGCGGTCACCCCTACTGTCGCCGAAGCACACCCGTGGATGCATCGGCGAAGAAATAAGTTCACGCCTCATTCGAGCTGCCGGCGCATGGCCACGAGCTCTCTCCGGATCCACGCCTTGACGGTTCCGACGGGAACCCGCAGACATTCGGAAATCTCCTCGTGCGTGCGCCCGTCGACGATCGCCAGAAGCAGGCTCGCGCGACGCTGTGGCTCAAGCTGGTCGAGCATGGTTCGCAGCGTCATGCTGTCTGGGATACAGGACGCAGGGTTCGGAGTGGTCTGTTCGCGCGCGCAGATGGCATTCAATGCATCATCCTCAAGCGCGAGTTCGCGCCCGGCGTTCTGCCGCATCTTGAGCGCTGTGTTGCGGACGATCGTGTAAATCCAGCCCCGGGCGGATCCTCGCGCAGGATCGAAGTCTTTCGCACATCGGAGAATCTGCGCGAATGCGTCGTGGATGACGTCCTCGGAACGCGATCTGTCGTGCACGATCCGGTGCGCCATCGCGCGCAGCTGTTCCTTCTCCCGGGCGTAGATCTTGCCGACGGCCGACTGCGATCCGGAGGCGCACTCCAGCAGAGCGGTTTCGTAATTAAGCGCCGTCTCGCAATTTGAATAACCCTCGTGCCGCGCTGCGGCGGAGCGAGGCGTTCCCTTCGTCACATCGGCGCATGGATGGGGCATGGTCGAAGTAACCCCTCACAAAGCAGATTCGCGACTGCTTTCACCTGCAGGACTGCCCGTGGCATTTAATGCCCTGCATTTAAAATTAATTTAAATGACCCGTTTTAAAAAAATACGAAATCGACCGTCGGCGAACTCAAGTCAACAGCATCAACTTCGTTCCCGACGTTTTCAAACTTTTTCCCGACCGCCAAATGGCCAACGGTCGTCACCGGCGCAGGCGGGTAATGCGTCGTGCGCGTCAGCCAGGCAAGTCGCTGTGCGAAGCGACGTTATCCCTTTCGTCGACTTCGAAAATGGAGGCTTCAAAAACGGTCGCTAAGTCGCATTCATAACTTTAGCGCACACATCTCCGACTACGTCTAAGACCTTTGCGCAGCCATCATGCAGCCAAAAGGCTAAGGCGGTTCTTGGACCGAACTCCGCTATAGCGTCCCAGCGCGCGTTCGTTCGAAACGCGTCGCATCTCCGTCACGCCGTCAAGAAGATCCGAACGTCCAATTCGTTATGACGAAACCGCACCGTCACCCGCTTTGACTCACCTCGCATAAGACGTTGCAAAATCAGGATGCGGCAAAGCGTCAAACGCGTGCCGCTCACAAAATTTGCGCGGCCGTGCATCCAAATTGGCGTCTTGCACCTAGTGATGACGTGGCAACAGTTACATCAATGTTCCGCCACTTACATCGAAAGGAGGCCAACATGCTAGAGATGACCAATCTTGCTCACCCTATCGAACTGTCAGATGAGGAGCTCGATCTCGTGGCCGCCGGCACCGGCGGCTGTGGGTGCCATGATGGATCACTGATCCGAACTGGCGACATCAATGTCCTCAGCGGAAACCAAGTTCAGGTGGGCCTGCTGTCCAAGCAGTCCCAGTCCCAAATCTTTGTTGGGTAAAGCCAAGATGCGTCGGCGAACCGCTTCTCCATAAGGGGAAGCGGTTCTCCGGTATCGACCCGCAGTCTTGCTGCGGCGGAACGCTACTCCGCGCAGCGCTGATGAGTAAGAGCACAGCAAGGCGCGCCCATGGCGACTCGGCCAGCTCTATTTCGCAAGGAAGCCGTCGACTTTTTGCATCAGCGCCACAGCTGGGGTGAGGTCGTATTGCTGCAGCCGCTATCGAGCACGCTCCTTAGCTGGAGCCTGGTGGGGCTCGTCATACTCATTCTGTGCTTTCTCTCCATCGCGCAATACGCGCGCAAGGAGACCGTCTCCGGGTATCTCACGCCGACCTCCGGCACAGCCAAGATTTTCGTGCCACAACAGGGCTTCGTTAAAGCGATACAAGTGAAGGAAGGGCAAGAAGTTGCGGAGGGTGACCCGCTCCTGACCGTAGTCACTTCCCAAATCACCGCCAGTGGCGATGACGTCAATGCCACCGTCCTTGCAGTGCTGACGCAGCAACGCAATGTGGTCGAGCGACAGATTGATGCGGAAGATCGACGAACCGCCTCGGAACAGGATCGCCTCGCTTCCACGATCAAGGGGATTGAAGGAGAGATTGCCCAGCTCGAGGACCAGCGGAACATCCAAAACGAGCGGCTGAAGCTTTCCGAGAGCTTCGTATCAACGGGCGCTAAGCTAACCGCGAGCGGCGCATTGCCAACGATTGAGCTCAAGCGCCGCGAGCAGGCCGCCCTTGAGCAAAAGCAGAGCGTGGTCTCGCTGGATCAGCAGATCACCGCACGGCGCACCCAATTGACAGACGCTCGGCATACACTCGAGCAACTCCCCACCGTCGCCGCAGAGCGGATCCGAGGACTGCGTAATGAACTCTCCTCGATCGAACAGCGCGCGGCCGAGGTGAACGGGCGGCAGGCTTACGTTATCAGGGCGCCAACGAGTGGCCGCGTGTCCACGCTGCAGGCGACTGTTGGCCAGATCGCCGATCCAAGGCATATGCAGCTCGAAATCATTCCCCTTGATACGCACTTGCAGGCGGAGTTGTTCTTTCCGACACGCGCGTTTGGCTTTGTGCGCCCCGGCCAGCAGGTTAGAATACTTTATGAGGCATTTCCTTATCAGAAATTCGGCACCTACCGCGGCAGCGTGACAAAGGTCTCCCACACGATTCTGACCGGCAACGAAACGACCGGGCCGATCACCCTCAAGGAACCAGCTTACCGTGTGACGGCGGCTCTCGAGCGGCCCGACATCGACGCCTATGGCCGCAAGATGCCGCTTCAGCCGGACATGCTGCTGAGGGCCGACGTGATCCTTGAGCAACGGTCCCTGATGAGATGGCTGCTCGATCCGGTGTTGAGCGCGAGGATGTAGCGCATGCAGGGACTTTTGAATTTCAGCGGACGCAGATCCCTCCCAGTCATCCGGCAGACGGAGGCGACGGAGTGCGGGCTCGCATGCCTCGCCATGGTAGCATCTTATCATGGTCATCGAACTGACCTGAACAGCCTGCGGCGCCGGCATCCGGTGTCCCTAAAGGGCGTCACTCTTCGCGACCTCATGCAGATTGCAGCTCACCTCGGGCTGGCATGTCGGCCGCTGCGAATCGAGATCGGCCACCTCTGCCAATTACGTGTGCCGGCCATTCTGCATTGGGACATGGCTCATTTCGTTGTTCTGAAAGCATACAGGAGGAAAGGGATCGTGGTGCACGATCCGGCAGCCGGCGAAAAATGGCTCCCCCTCACTGAAGCGTCTAGACACCTCACCGGGGTCGCGCTCGAACTCTCGCCCACTGAAAAGTTCTGTCGCACGGATGAAAGAGTACGGCTGCCGTTCTCGGTGTTCTGGAGCGGAATGAACGGAGGCAATTATGCTCTCGCCCAAATATTAGTTCTGTCGGTGGTCATCGAAATTCTTCTACTCGCCGCCCCTTTCTATATGCAACTCACCGTTGACGAGGTCATCGCCAGAGGAGATGTCGATCTGCTGGTCGTACTCGGGCTAGGATTCGCGCTCCTTCTCCTGATACGGGTCGCGTCGACCGCGACCCGCTCGTTCATCATTCTTGTTCTGCAGAACACGTTGAGCTTTCAAATCGGCGCGCGGCTGTTTCATCATTTGGTGCGCTTGCCACTCTCATTCTTCGAAAAGCGGCACATCGGCGACATCCTGTCTCGCTTCAACTCGATCGAACCCATCCGCAACGTGCTCGCGGAGGGATTGATCACGGGGCTGATCGACGGTCTCATGTCGGTGTTGATGCTGGCGTTGATGTTCACCTACAGCGTCCAGCTCGGACTTGTCGTCCTGCTGGCGTTCGCGTTGTATGCCGCCCTGCGGCTCGCTCTCTTCGGCATGTTCCGACAACGGAGCGAAGCCGCCATTCACAGCAAGGCAGACGAGAACTCCACCTTCATCGAAACCGTGCGAGCGGTGCAAAGCCTAAAGTTGCTCAACCGAGAGAACGAGCGGGAAGGCCAGTGGCTGAACCGCTATGCTGCGTATATTAATGCCAACGTGCGGCTAGGGCGGGCGAGGATCAGCTTCAAAGCCATGAACGACACGATATTTGGCTTGGAGAACGTGATCACGATCTACCTTGCCGCTCGTCTCGCACTGGACAACCTCATCACGGTTGGCATGATATTCGCGTTCGTCAGCTACAAGCTGCAGTTCGCTGAGCGGACAGCGCTGTTGATCGAGAAGCTGGTGGATGTCCGCATTCTCGGACTGCACCTGGAGCGTCTTGCCGACATTGCGCTCACCCCGCTCGAGCGGGGGCACGACCTGGACCTGTCCTATATCCGACAGATTCGCGGCGCGATCGAACTGCGTAACGTGTGCTTCCGGTATGCAGAAGGAGAGCCTCTGATTCTCAACAACGTCAATCTGTGCGTTGCTCCCGGACAATTCGTGACGATCATGGGGCCCTCGGGCTGCGGCAAGTCAACTCTTGTCAAGATTATGCTTGGGCTGCTCGAGCCGACAAGCGGAGAGGTTCTGATCGACGGCCTTCCGCTGAGCCAGATCGGAGCGCGCGTCTATCGCGAGCAAATTGGCGCGGTGATGCAGGAGGATCAATTGCTGTCGGGGTCGATTGCCGACAATATCTGCTTTTTTGATACGACATTCGATCTGCAGGGGATGATCGAGTGCGCGCGGATTGCCGGGATCCACGACGACATCATGGCAATGCCGATGAGCTACAACAGCCTCATCGGCGACATGGGAAGCTCGTTATCCAGCGGGCAGAAACAGCGAGTACTACTTGCGCGTGCGCTCTATAGGCGACCGAAGATCCTGTTTCTGGACGAGGGCACGGCACATCTCGACACCGAGAAGGAGAAGGAAATCAATGCGAATCTTCGGCATCTAAACATGACGCGGGTGAGCGTGGCGCACCGACCCGAGATCACCCACGGAGCGGATATGTTCATCCGTCTTGGCGCGGCGGCGAAGCCATTTCGGGTCGGAATGACAAGCGACAGACCAGCAGCGGCGCCTGAGCGAGATGTCGGGGCCACCGAGTTTGCCGCCGAAGGTGCATCGACCGAGACCGCGCACGCCCACGATGCCTGCCCCGGGGGTGCCACGGACGATTGCACGAAGCGCGATCCTGGCTCGAGGGACGCCAACGACGACTGCCATCCACACAAGGATTACGGCCGGCCGTCGAAAGACGACTGCAATCTCAAGCCGTCCGGCGACTGCGTCAAAGCCGATAACCCGGGTGAAGCGCTGGCCAAGATCGACTTCTCACGATGCTGATTTCGGTTCGCGCCGTCCGCATCTCGGGTGACGTCGCTTCGATGTCGTCCGACGACGGGCTCGGATGTGGCATCGGCCGGCCAAACGCGAGACTGATTAATCCGCCTGAGGGTCAAATTCCGGGAGGGCAATCGAGAGAAGGGCCGTGGCCACAGAAGATGAGGCTCGCGCGCACCAAGTCGGAGCCCGCCAGGCGCGGGCTCGCCATTGAAGGTCACCAGCACAGTCCGCTTATTGAGTTGGGCTGCGAAAGGCGCTCCGTCGCAGCTTCAGCATGCGGCTGCGCATGGCCAAATTTGCGCGACGGTGCGTCCAGATTGTCGGCTTCCGACTAGAAACAACATGGCAACCGCTACAGCAGGTTCGTTCGCAGGGTGGCCGAAAGCAGGCAGGATGCCCACCGCGTACATCGACCAAGAAGCGAGCGATGCCTGGGCTTCTCCGATTGGAGGGTGAACGATGGACGTGCATGACGAGACAACCGATGATCTAATCGGCGAAGGGACCATCATCATAGACGGGCACAACGAGAGAGTCTCTTACTGGCTCACCGTTTCTCCTGAGGGTGATCCCGTACTTGCTGAGGGCTCAATCTCGGGATCGGAACGACTCATAAGAAGCCTTACTAACGCAAGAAATGTCAAGCTTGCTCTGGGTGACGGGCCGGTTGTCACCCTCGAATGCGAAGGCGGCTCAGGCGAAGAGCAGTGGGTCAAGGCTCTGACCGGCTGAGAATCACAAGACTGGTATTTGGCTCTCCATAACAGGGCGTTCCGGCGAGTCCTATAATAGACCGGCCTAAGACCGAGGCCGAAGCAGGCCGTTTGAGACACGCGTTCCAGTGCAATGATTGACCGAAAGCAGCTCCAGGATATGTCCATTGACGAGTTGTGGGAGCTGCACCAGGACGTCGATTCAGTGCTGGCCGCGAGGATAGCCGCTAAGAAGGAACTCCTCGAAAGTAGGCTCGAGCAACTTCGCGACCAAGGGCAGCAACCAGGAAAGGGCTCAGGCGATGGTCGTGTCCCGAGGAGTGGTGTAGCTGATTAGCAAAGCCGCTCGCGAAGCGCGCCCTCAATAGCGCCGTAGCGAGCGAGCGGCTTTGCGGGTGGTCACCGATGATTCGTCGGTAAGGTTTGGATTG
>Ga0209489_103705_pt1 | contig 29346 bp, 18 predicted proteins | sample SiratrowhiteBW_FD_187527 | JGI IMG/M metagenome (GOLD analysis project Ga0209489, IMG submission 187527) | Root nodule microbial communities of legume samples collected from California, USA - Siratro white BW (SPAdes) (version 2) | ecosystem: Host-associated > Plants > Roots > Nodule | place...
TTTTAAAGTTTTTTTTTTTTATATATATATATATATATATATCAATGGAATTGTAATTCATAACAATAATTTTATAAGAATTCCCGAAAAGCAAACCTAGGTTATTTAGGTATAAGATTCGGAAAATATGTAATATTTTATCTTGATATTACTAATAATTTATACTTAATAATATTCAATAGACTTTTATATCAGTGTATATTGTAATAAGAAAAATATTATAACTTAAAAAATATTAAAATGATTTTATATCTTGAAATTTTCTTGTTATCAATTCATTTATTATTTTTTCAATTCCAAATAGGGGATATCGAAATTATAAGTTATTGATAATAATATAGTATAGACAATTTCTGTGTATATTTAATATTTAGATGTCGTAAAAATGTATAGGTTATTAATATTGTGCATTTTTTATTTATATTTGTTTTGAAAATTTTAAGAAAATAGCCATGAAACATTAAAAAAAAAAAAAACTTCAAATGCTTGACATGAAATAAGTGAAAAATTTATGAAAAATGAACGGATTAAAAAAATAAAGAAGCTTAAAACAAGTATACCATGTCATAGGCTATAAATACTTACTTGTACATGAATACTATACATATGTTTACTACTAGTATACTAGTATATGGTGATGTTTAGTTTCAAAACAATTTAAAATCATAGATAAATAAAGTGAAACGTGATAGTATTATAGGAGTATATAATGTGATCAGTAATTTAACTTTTCAACTATTCTCGTATAAAATGCCTTAATCAATGAATTTATTTTTGTAATCAAAGAATTTCTTTTGTCAATAAAACAGTTGTTTCAGTGTGGTGTACCAGTTGATGGTTTATTATTTTTATTTGTAGTTTAGTAATATTTATTAATTAATTATTATCTTAAATTTCATACAATCAAATTATAACTTATTTTTTTTCCTTCTTTTACACTTCCACATCCATTAGTGGACGCCAAGCTTTGAAAAATCGACTTAAAGAGGTATGCAACTTTTTGTGCTATATACTCAAAGGCACGAGGACCATTTTTCTATTTCATGACCTATTTTCTTCCTTTTCAGCTTGGTTATGAACTCAAGGAGGATGAAGTTGAGAGTGTTTTTCAAAACTTCAAAGCAATGGCTGAGAAAAAAAAGGTTAATAATTAGTTTCCTTTTTTCTTTTTCATTTGTGAATATAAGATATAGCTTGTTGTACTTTAACATTAACTTTGTCTATTTCCAAAAAATAATTTGGTCAATATTAATTATATTTATCTATTTTTTTTTCCTTAAGAATCCGGATCAAACGAAAAAATTTTAGAAGCATTAGTACATATGGATTATTTCATGAATTTTAGCATACACAAGAAGATTAATTCACTCTTATTTAACTTGAAATTATAAAGATAGTTAAACCCACTAAATCTATTTTAAGGTCAATATATTTTTGTTTGGAAAACTTATAAATGAACTCAATTTAGAAAAAAAAAATATTATGTCCATATGTTCCTTTCATAGTCTCTCTCTCAAACCTACATATAACCCTAAATTAATTACTAATCATAAATAAAAAGCATCCCAGAGTATGAAGCATTGATAGAGAAAACCAAAACTTCTTTTACAATTGTTGTTATTTTTTATTATGTCTTTTAAGTGTGAATTCATTTTGGTCATCTTGAACTAATTTTTTACTCAAATATATTTTTTTTTTCCTTAGAGAGTTACTGATGTTGACCTTAAAGCATTGGTATCAGATAAAGTTTCTGATGCAGAACCTATTTGGAAGCTTGGTGGGTTGGAGGTAAATTGGAATGAGATTAATTTTAAACTACATGTTTGATACAATACAAAAGAAAGATCAAAAGAAGATAAATTAATCAACATCTATCAACGTAGGTGACTTGTGGAACTATGAATTTTTCATCAACAACTATCAAACTTGTCTCAATTGACGGTAGCACACACGTTGCTTGTTCCGTTGGAAAAGGACCAGTGGATTCAGCTTACAAGGCTGTCGATCTCATTGTGAAGGTATGAAGTTTAACAAGGTCCAAGTTTTTATTTTTATTTTCGTTTCTATTATGTCTCTTACTATATATAAGCATTTATTCTAATTGAAATCTATTCGTATGGAAGGACTCACTTTTAGAAAAATCAATATTTTTGTGAACTTTCTCTTTTCTCAAAGATTAGGGTTTTCATGGAAAATATATAGGCTAGCAATTATAGTCCTTTTCTAATTTATTTTCTTAAGTATCTATCCAAGTTATGCAAAGATTTTTTTTATATATAAAAATAACATGTCTTGCATCATAATGAATATTGATATCTTAATTAAGTTTTTTTCATCAACAAAAAATATATTTTTATAATGAAACCTTTGGTTCTTCCAACCCATATACAAAATATTTATATATGAAAGAATATGTATTGATATATTACTACACACATCTTCTTCCCTCTAAACTAGATACAATATAACCCCTTCAAAAAGATATATAAGAAGAATTATGTTTCTATCCAAGCTTCTACTTTTTACAACATTCATCAATTATTTATAATATGTTAAGCTAACAAAAGAAAAAAAAAAGCTACATATGAGAAGATTAAGCTAAACTCATAACAAATTAAAATTCTACACCCCAAAATACTAAACTATTAGTTGATGGAGGAATTTTACAAAATTTAATATTTAATGCAGGAAGCTGTGAAAGTACTTGAGTACTCACTAAATACAGTCACAGGAGGCACTGATGCAATTGCAACTATACATGTTGTAATTGGTAAAGAGAACGCACACTCACCTACTTCTGTTTTAAATGGAAACATTGTTTATCCAACATTTAGGTATTGTTAATCAAAATTTGATTGCTTTAGTATATCATTTTCTTATTGATTCCGCACATGCACATCTAATATTCCACGTTTTCTCTTTTTACAGTGGGATTGGAAAAGGAGTAGATGTTGTTGTTTCCAGTGTAGAGGCCTATCTTAGTGCACTAAACAAAATGCTTGATTTCAAGGAATGATTGTATCTGTTAATATTCTAGCATTTGAATATAGAAGTTCAGACTTCATGTTGTAAACTCACTTAGCTATTTGTTGTTGGATAAACTTCTTAAATCTCTTTTATCTTAATAATTTCCTAGATGCCTACATTGATGACGGAGGATTGAATGTTGTCTCCCTTTATTTAGTACTTTTAAATGTTTTGATTTAATTCTTATCCAGGTTTATCCATTGTAACTTACATTTCCTAAACATTTAGTAAATTTCCCTTATTCTTTTTTATTTTCTCTTTTTATGTTATTTAACATGTAGCATATAATTTATGAATATTGATGTACCAAATAGTTAAGATATAATTTTCATAGTAATGTAAAATAGGCTATCTTTTTTTAAAACATAAATACTATGATAGGTATAATCCATTTATCATGATAAGTGACACAATGTTGTTTCTTAATAAATGATAAAGTTAGTAATTTATAACTAAAATTAATATAGTAAAAGTTTATTATGTTAGTGTGTTTGAATTTAAAGTAATGATTTTAAGACTATGAGCTTAAGTGTCTCTTTGTTCATACTATGAGGTATTTTATAAGTTTATTTATTCGTTATGTTTTGAATCTTAACTAAAGTTATCTAATTTTTAAAGTTTGTATTTTTTTTCAATCTATTTCAAGTAACACAAACAATTATCTTTTATAATTTTATTGAATATTTGTATTAGTGACTAATAGGCATTATATCTGATTATTTAGATTAATTACATCTTATTTTAATTAGAGAGGTCAAATTAACTAATGGTACACAAACCCATGCTCTATCGGTCCATTATGAATATCTCATGGCCTAATCTCAATAATGGATCATTAACCGAGTTATGACGGTACACAATTTTCCAACCTCAAATTGATTATTTGAAGAGGTTTATCCATTAAAGAACCTAAATAGTTTTATGTGTTGTTCCTAACAATCCAAAACAATCTGTAACAATTTTAAACAGTTCTAATTAGGTTTTGCAAGGCTAATCATAATAAGCCTTTTAATAATCCGACCAAGCTGGTGGCGAGGCTTATTATAAATGCTTTGTTAATTCAATCGAGACAATGGACGAGTTTTATCAATTTAACCGAGCTGGTGGATGAGTTTTATCAATCTAATCGAGCATGTGGATGAGTTTTATCAATTTAGTCGAGCTGGTACACAATCTTTAACAATCCGACAAGGCCCGTTGATGAGTTTTATCAATCCATCTGTGTCGGTGGATGAGCTTTATCAATATGGTCATGTCTGTGGATAAGAATTTTATCAATTTGGCCATGCTGGTAGACAAAAGTTTATCAATTCGACTAAACTTATACACAAAAGTTTTATCAATCTGGCTAAGCCAATGGATGAGTTTTATCAATCTGGCCAAATCGATGGACAAAAGTTGATCATAATGTTGTTGGCTCTCGTTAATTCTATGATGTAAAGCTTGTACTAAGTTGCAAGATTTAGTTATCCTTTCAACATTTTCATGTGAAAACCATTACCCAAAATCATTAGAAGCTTTAAATGAGGAGATGGGGAATTCTTTTGGAAAATTTTCTTTAACCAGAAATATGTTCCACCCAAACTCTTTCAAAGAGTCAACATAGGCAGAAAGGTAAAACTTAGAAACTTGCAAAGGGCTCATGCTCCTACCATCATGTTGCTTCTATATAAAGCTCCCATTGCCAAGACAAACCCACCAAGAAACATCAATCAAGTTGATCAAGTGGCCAAACATGTCACATTTCAAAACACAATACATAAAATAGATAGAAAGTATCATGAGGAATAGATTCTTCATATAAGTTCTCAATTGCAATCCTTGCAAAATTTTGTTAGTGTAGTCCTCTATATCTTTCCGTTCTACAAAAATGACTAAACAAAATATCTTTCAACAACAACAAAATTAGGTGTAAGAAAATGAATAAGTGCAAGGTAACATCATTGATGACCAACAACATAAGTCGTCTGTTGGTTTTGGTGATCATTAGTGGTTGATTATTTTGTATTATGATTTGATTGTATTATGTTTTGATTTTTATGATTAGATTGTATTGGTTTGGATTTTTCTACTTTGCATTGATAAACTTAAATAATACTTTTTTACCCATAAATAACTAATTTTAACTCCTGTTGTATTATAAATTTAATGTTTTGGTGTACTAGATCTTATCATTTTTCCATATTCATTATCATAAAAGAATATACAACCTTTCACACAACAATCAATCCTCTTAGCTTCTAATCCTAACTTGGACACTAACCTCTTAGTATCATAATAATTTGTTGGCAAATTCTCCTTCGTGGGTGTTACATCCAATAAGATTTTTGTAATAAAATCCAAATTTTGATCATGGACATTCCAATTAGACTAACAAGCTAACAATCTCACATAAATCGATAGTTTTGAATTTGTTGCTCCTTCAAACAATGGCTTATTGGCCTCTAACAACAAATTATAAAATCGTCGATCTTCTTCATTTGGAGGCTCATCCATGTTATTTAAATTTGACGATTCAAATGTTGCATGTTGTCTAAGAACATCAAACACCATGTCATTCATTTCCATAAAATGTTCATCCTCACCTTCAGGCACATCTGAAACACTACTTGAAAGACCCATGTAATTGTAATTAACATGTGCTAGTATTTTCCATGATCAATCCAATCATAGTAGTTAGGCATAAAACCATTTTTATAAAGATGATACTTAACCACTTCAATTGGAAAAATTTGTCTACAATGATATTTATTGCATGAACATCTTGTTTGCCTTTCATTCAAGTAAGTTTGTTGTTAACAGACTTTAATAGTAAGTTGTTCAACCCATTTACAAAATTATTTTTCAAACCTCGTCTATCACTATAACATCTGTCATACATCCAATCTTAATTAATATAAAATCGGTCCATTTTCTATATATTAAAAACATAAATATGTTATATATAAGAACAAATCCTACTTAAGGTAGTAGTCACCAAAACTTTTTAAAGCATTTTCACCACAATATTAAAATATATTGACAAGATTATTCACCATTTTCACACACATACATATTTATATACATGCCACCATTGACCCTCAAAATTTTCTTATTCTCAAAGATAATAATATACTTCACATAGTCTGGTCAATTGTAGCTAGAGATAATATACCGTTAGTAGTCACTCTCTCTTGGTATTCTTTCCAATACTGTAGTTGTCTAAATATTCTGATTATACTTGCAATTGTAACAACATTACGTAAGTAATCTATCTATATTGTATGCACAATCAATAACGACATCGACCATCTCTCAATTATATACTTTCTAAACATACACCAACACTATCCCATATATACAAACCATGGCGCTAACTACTATTGATATTAAATATTTAAAAATGTATTCAAGATGAACTCATATATATATATATATATATATATTTATTATGCATCACAAAAGAAATGTAACAAAATATTTAATAGCCCAATTAAGCCCAAACCATACACAACTATGACAATTATGTAAATTGTTATTAAATGTCTATAAAAAGTTATAAGTCAAACTCTTATTACCTTCTTCTCGTTTATAAAGAAAAAAAAAAGAGTCACATTTTTTCTGCATCAAATATAAGCAAATTTTAACTACTTTTCCTTTATTTAATATCATCAAATTATGCATTTTTAAACAAAAATAATATTTTAATAAACTAGTAAAATTTAATGTACTTAATTATTTTCTTTAATATTTAGGTAAGTAACTTTTTTGTTTTATATATATGCATGATAACAGAGGCAGTATTATAAAATTCTATCTTAATTTTTTCTAAAGTTTTGAATATGTTTCTAATAATTCTTACAAATTATATCACACAAAATATTTTAATTCCAATACATTTCTTTTATTAAACGTGGTCCAATCTATTTCCTGTAGTTTGTCATTTTAGAAAACTTACATGTTTTCCATTTGTTATCGTCAGAGCTTGTTCCTAATTTCACATCCACATCCTAGGCTACTGTTTTATCTTTTGTCTTCATCTTTCTCACATATTAATAAGAAATTCAATTAATTTATGTGTCCTTAAAAGTAAACAGAAAAAGACAGAAATGAAAACTGCTTTTAATTTTACTCCCTGTCTGAAATATGAGTACTATCTCATGAAAAATCCAAAAGACATGTACCCCTTCTTAAAAGTTTTTAGCTAGACATTAATTTCGGTATAGGAACCAAAAATGTAATGGAATCTATTTTCGGGTTTTTCACACACATCAATGTATTGGTTTCACATGAAGAGTGGAGTGAAAATAATGTTTTCCTTTTAAGAATCATAGGATTAGGAAAGAGATTGACAAATGGCAATACATGTTGCTTTCGATTGGTCCCTAGGTCACATGGGCTTTCTATTATTTATTTATTAAGATTTTGCTTTACAAGAAAAAAGACATTTCTCTTATAATGAATCACCCTTTTGCAGGTGATATATATAATTCTAGTGAATAAAAAGTACCTACTGTTACTCATTTTATGAGAACTTGGCTTTCAACTCTCCCCTCTGACTATTTGGCATCACCAATTAATGTCACATTTAATCTTTCACCAATTATAAAGCATTTGGAGATTAAATTGTTAGTTTATTATAAAAAATAAAAAAAAGGTAAAGTAGCTTTAGAATTAGTGATCAAAATTATTTTATATCTATTAAAAATTGAAATAGTGATTCAAAAGTATTTTAGCCACTTTTATAATTTAACATTATTTTGTTTTCTCTTGTCGAAGGAATAAATTTAAAAAAATGGATATGAGATAAAAGTGTAAAGAAAATTAAGTTATTTGGATTAAAAGAAATATGATGAGATTTGAATAAAAGATTTGTAAGTAATTTTATAAGTGTGGTAGTTATTTTAATTTTTTTAGTTGATAAAATTATAAGATTAGAAATAATTAAAAATAAAATATTAATTTTTTGGGTGTGAATAATGAATTATTATTTTTTATTGATAGAGTTATAAAATTATAAATTATTTTAAAATTAAATTAAATTATTATTGTTAGTATTATTATTATATAAATTTATTTTAAATTATATTATAATTTCCAATTTTTTTTATTATTATAATTATTATTTATTATTTTAGTATTATTATTAGTCTTTAACATTAATATTATTAGTACTTAATTTTTATAATTATCATATTTTTATTATTATTTTATAAATTTATTATTAATATTTTGTTTATTATTATTTTATAATTTTCTTAAATTTATTATTATTTTAATAATATTTAGTATTAATAATATTATTATATTATATTATATTATTAATTATATTTATTTTATTATAATATAAATATAAATATTGATAAATTATATAAAATGAATGAAAAATAAATCTTCACGGTAATACGAGGAAAAATTACAGTGAAGTTTTGTTTTAATTTTTAATTCTTTATTATTTTTTAATTCATCAAGTCTTAGAGCTTTTCTTACTTTTATCAGTTAATAACAGAAACAATTACGGGTGGAAATGCGGATTCAATTACTCCAAAGTACACTGAAAAGTTTGTTTGTTCTTTCATCTCCATGTTTTTAGTCCTGTACCCAACATTGGAAGGATAATTATTATTTATTATTAATAAAAAATAAATGAACTCTCTTCAATTTTATTTAAGATCATTACGTAAATTTTTTATTTTTAAACTGTAAAATCTAAAATATAATTTTTATATTTCAGATTAAATAATTTAGAATAGAATTTGAAGAATAAATTTTGTATTTTAAATTATATGATTTAGAATACAACTTTTATATTTTAGATGATACATTTTAGAATATAATTTTTGTTTTGTATTTTAAATTAATATAAAATATAAAAATTATATTCTAAATTACATAATATAAAATACAAAAATTATACTACGTATTATACAATTCAAAAGATTAAAATTGTACTTCAAAATACGCAATCTAAAATGTAAATAATCACAAATATATTTTTGACGTAGAAATGTAGAAAGAAAAGTGCAAAAGAAACAGTAGCATAAAATTTATGGGGTAATAGATTTGATCCATACAGTTTGGACGAGTTCTCTCTCCATCCTAATAAAAAAAAATTTAATGGCATAATTGTCTTTGTCGAAATTAATGAAAATTGGATGATATCTCATCTTGTTGTCATTTGAAATAAATTGACAATCGGATGATACTCTCGTCTGGGTGTTATTTTTTTTAAATGAGAACCGGATGGCCTGTTCATTTGATTGTTAATTTATTTTCAAATGACAATCGGATGGGGTGTCATCCAGTTCTCATTTCCAAATCAAAATAATAACCGGATGAAGTCCACATTGAAAAATTAATCCGTTCACAGTCAAGAACGCCCTAAACCCCAAATCAAGAGATGACTATCATAAATTTCTTTCTCAATCGCCACTATCCCCTTGACATTGTCAGCCTTGGAATAACAATGGAGTAACAATGAATATGAAGTCTCATTAGGCTTGAAGCCCTTACTTAAAGTAAGCCCTTACATAAAGTCTCATTTGGGGTTTGGGGCGTTCTTAAGGCTGAACGGATTAATTTTTCGATTTGGACTATGAGAACTGGATGAGTTTCATCGGATTATCATTTTGATTTGGAAATGAGAACCGGATGGGGTGTCATCCGATTCTCATTAATTTTCATAAGGGCAATTGTGACATTAAAATTTTTTATTAGAGTACAGAAAAAACGTATTAGGATGCAGGAAGAACTCGTCGGAGGTTTGTGGGCCTGCTAGCCCACATAAATTTAAAAAGTTGAAAATAATTTAAAAACTCTTATATAACTTTTAACCCTGAATTTAAGTATCTTATTAAAAATATAAGATTTAGTATAAGTATTACAATTAAAAATCTTAAAAACTAATAATTTACTATTGACTTAACATATTATGATAGAATATGTATTAAAATAAATTATTAAATAAAATATAGATTTCTATCTATAAATATATAATATTAATAAAATAATAAATAAATAAATTTGGTTATATTTAACAGATAAATAATATTTGATTATATACAATAATAAAATATTTAAAATATTACTGCAAATTACGAGACGAGACACACCACTCTGCACTTGAACCCACAAGACTACAAATTATATGAAATAGACTTATGTAGACTAAGGAAATGTACAATAAAATTAGTCCTATACTTTTTCACAACCATCATAAATCTAATCATAAATACACAACAGATAAATTTATCAGTATATTTTATATTTCATAATATACACTGGACTACTTCAAATAACTAAATTTCTTACATACTTAATAGGAAATCCCAATCAAGAATTAACGGTCACTGATAACTTAAACAACTGTCAAAAAGAATTTTGATCATAGTTTAAGAAGTTAATTTCACATTGCCTTAACCATGTTATGATTAAACTGCACATATGTCATTATATTTTATTGCATAATTAAAAATCATTAAAACATGTGTTACTTTAAATCCCTTTTATTATTTGATATATCTCCTTATAAATATAAAAAAAAAAAAATTACCATTTTTTTTTTTTATAGAGGTAGTACTAATTCCTTCACATCTACAATTATTTACTCTTGTATTCTTTTTGTTATAATTGGTAAATGGTGTCAGTAACTTAATTTCATCTTCTTTAATATACTTCAACTCATTTTATTTATTTTTTTATTCAAGGTTGTGATGACCCTAAACTGCAGGGGAGATCATGTTTTAGATGGATTATACACTGGAATTAATACAAAGAACATCCTGAAGACCAACAAGATGGTTTTATATTTTTACACTGTTCATTCATTTTTGGAATATTTTCCTCCTTTAAGTTACCTTTATCAGTTCAAAATTTTTAATTTTTTTTTCAACAGGTTGAAGAGTGCTCTGGTATGCATTTACAGCCACACAAAGCTATTGTAGGTGATAATGCATTTCTCCATGAGAGTGGCATTCATCAGGTTAGTGGAGTTAAATGCCACCCTGCTGCATTTGATTTTGTTAGTGCCTATTGTATTTGTTTACCTTTAAACATACAATAATATGATTTCTATATATCTAATTTGTGATTTTACTAGTAGCCTGTTGTATTTACTATCTTTGAACATAAACTGTTATGATTTCTATATATCTATTTGACATTTCAACAGGAAAAGACACATTTGAGTAGAAATTTTTTTTAAAATAAATTCAGTCAAATAGTCCTAGTAGAACTCATTTAGTTTACATCAGAACTTTATTCTGATTCCTTTTATACATTTGATTCCTCTCATCAAGTGTAACTAAACTTTTCATTCTAAGAGGCAACTGCTCTAAAAGTTTTGTTTCTTTCCTCTTTACATTTTTAGCTTCGCGACGCTCAAAAAATAAAAATAATTCTTCGTTCTAAAAGGCAACTGCTCTAGCGTGAGTGAAAAACATGTGACTCCCTGTGTCTTCCTCGCACTCGCATTTTCTCATTAAAAGGATCCCAAGATCTAAACAAGACCTTCATCTATCATCTTCCGCATCAAACGAGAATGTTCCTAAATCTTGCTCCGCTCTCGCCTCCTCCTCCACTGCTTCCCACTCCGACAAGCAACTGCCAGTTAATGCCACCTTTGTTCCTTCTGAGTCGGAGAAGCAAGCGCAACTGCACGCCATTCACGACGGGCTCAAAAAGAAACCCTCTTCCGAGCTTAGGGTTTCCAGCAGGAAAAGAAAGGGGGATAGAAGTAGAAGCAGGAGGAGAGAGTGAACGAGGTACAGTGTTTTATTCATTCCCACAATTTTGTCCATGCATGCATTTATTATCATTCTGTTAATATCTGAACAGAAAAAAGCTAGCTTGGAAATGCAATTAAATATGTTAATTTTATTAAAAAGTCTAGAAAAGTTAAAGTATTTTAGAAAAATATTATTAAAAAAGTAAAAATAATTAAAAACTGACTTCCTGTAAGAGAAACCTCGTCTTCCTCAGTCCAAACTTCCTTTCCTCCGAATCAAATTGCATCAGTGAACGGCACTCGCTCGCGTTCCCCCCGCCCGGAGTACATCCCGGGCCACATTCCGGACCCTTCCTACGTCCGCATTCTGGACACCACCCTTCGCGACGGCGAGCAGTCCCCCGGCGCCGCCATGACCGCGGAGCAGAAGCTGCGGATCGCGCGGCAGCTGGCGAAGCTGGGCGTGGACATCATCGAGGCAGGGTTCCCCAGTGCATCACAGGAGGACTTCAACGCCGTGAAGATGATAGCGCGGGAAGTTGGCAGTAAGTGCGACGATGATGGGTACGTTCCGGTGATTGTTGCGATGTGCAGGTGCAACGAGAAGGACATTAGAACTGCATGGGAGGCTGTGAAGGAGGCGAAGAGGCCCAGGCTTTTTCCCTTCATCGCCACCAGCCCCATTCACATGCAGTACAAGCTCGGAAAGAGCAAAGAAGAGGTTCTTCAAATAGCTCGCAGCATGGTCGCTTTCGCTCGCAGTTTGGGCTGTTCTGACATCGAGTTCGGCGCTGAGGATGCAGCCAGGTTCTTCTCCTCTCTTTCCTCTTACATATATAATCACACTACTTTCTGTCATTACTAAGACATCTTCAACACTCCAACACAACCTCAACTTCTTAACTTTTTCTTTTGTTCCAGATAAATGTTGTGTAAAAAAAATTATTTTTATCATTGTATATGAATGTTGAAGTTGATTGAAAAGAATTTACATATTGTTGGGTGAAAATGTTGATATAGTGAATCTTTGTTGAAGCAGATCGGATAGAGAGTTCCTGTATCAAATTTTTGGAGAAGTTATAAAAGCTGGGGCAACAACTGTGGTGATAGCAGACACTGTGGGCATAACAATGCCATTCGAGTTTGGAAAACTGATTGCTGATGTAAAAGCCAATACTCCTGGAATTCAAAATGCTATTATTTCTGCTCACTGTCATAATGATCTTGGACATGCTACTGCTAACACAATACAGGTATTTATGTGCACACATGCACTGTAATTCTACCACTCAATTAATGTAATCAATAACACAGATTCTTAATCAATTTTAATAAGTTTTAATTACTTTCAGGCTGCACTTGCTGGTGCAAGGCAACTAGAGGTAACAATTAATGGGATTGGTGAAAGGGCTGGTAATGCTGCATTAGAAGAGGTTAGTATCATTCATCTCTTCTGTAGACAATTTAATACATCTTATTTCAGCATAGTTTTATGCCATTTTCTATTGAATCTAGATTTTCTCTATACTAACTTGTTCAGATAAAAATTACTACTAGAAGAATATACAGTGGATTAATGTGACACAGTTTTCCTCCTTCATTTTCTATGGTATCTAAGCTTAGAGCTTAATAACAAAATATTCACTCCTCCATCTACAGCACTTTATAAATAAATTGTAAAGAGTTTAATTAAACTCAAATTCTAAGTGTTATCAAAGTTTTGGAGATTTACACCGTACATAATAAAATATAATTGTTTGACATTTTAATAAATTATTATTATATAATATTTTACTAAAAATGTAGGTATCATATAGAACTAATAGATAAATAATAACATTAAAGTAGAATTTCTCATATATTTTACTCCAAAATTCATTGTAAAACACTTTTTCATCGATAACTTTTAAGAATATTAAGATTAAGAGAAAGATTGACACATGACCACCAGTAGAAAAACCACTTTTTATGATTCAGGAAGATATATAACATCGGTTCTAAAATTGTTGTAGATTTCACAGTCGTAAAAAGTCTAAACATACTACAACAATTGTTTAATTGTTATAATATATAGGAAATATCATTTTTGGTTCTTGAAAAACCGTTGTAATACACCTATTTTTTGCCAAAGTAGAAGAGATACTACAACGATTGCATAAGACAATCGTTGTAATATTGGTTATATTATGTAACCATTGTAGTATCCTGATATTACAACGGTTGTCTTATGCAACCGCTGTAATATCTTTATTTTTTTAAAAAAAAAATTCTAGAAATTTCCAAAATTTTTTAATAAAATTTCTAATCATATAATAAAATACTAAAAAATTTCCATAATTTTTTGACAAGTATAGATAGGTGAAATAGAGAAAAAAAAATATGTGAAAAATACTAAAAGTTAAAATAGAAAACAAATATTAAACGATGAAATTTTGGAATTTTCATAAGCACAACCCCCTTTGGGTGTCGGCCATCGAATTTGTTATGTCATTTTGAGTAACTTTTATTTTTTAAGTGTCTCAATCTGAGTTTTCTATCAAAAGTTATGGTCGTTTGATGTTTTTTCGTCATAAATGTTTACAACTCAAAATCTATGATAAATCTATACAATGTAAGAATTGTACTATAAAATATACACTAAATCAAGTTGTTTATAAAGCATTAGGTTAAAAACAAATTTCTAACTATTTTTAATGGATTTTATAAAATTGGTAACCTCTTCCAAAGAAAAGCGGTAAGGAGTGTCAAACTAAGCATTCCTGGTGGAGAAAATATCACCCATCAAGTATATAACATTCTCAAAAACCTACAACTTTAAAAAGGTAGCAAACCACATATGTCAAAAACGCTAAAGAAAAAAGATGAAAGTAACGAAAGAACAAAATGAGCATGAGTGAGAAGAGTAGATAACGCACTGCACCAAAGAGATAACGGCATATTAAATCGTATAATATAAAACTACAAAAATTATTTTGGAGATTATACAATTTAAAATATTAAAATTAAAATATTAAAATTGCATTTTAAAATATATAACTTAATATATAAATAATCACAAATTTAGAATATTTTTATACGAGAATGTTAGAAGAAACCATGAGGTGCAAAAATAAATTGCAGCATAAAATTTATGGATTAATAGATTTGATCCATATATTGTAACTGTGGGTTTGTGGGCCGGTTAACCCACGTAAATTAAGAAAATTTGAAAAAAAATATAAAAACTCTTATATAACTTTTAATCCTAAATTTAAGTATTTTATAAAAAAATAAGATTTACTATAAGTATTACAATTAAAAAATCTTAAAAATTAATGATTTACTGTTTACTTAACATATGAGAAAATATATATTAAAATAAACTAAATGTACAATACGATTCGTCCTACCCTTTTTCAGGACCATCATAAATACAAAACAGATAAATTTATCAGTATATTTTATATTTTTAATAAACATTGGATTATTTTAAATGACTAAATTTGTGACCAAATATTAAAAGGAAATCCCAATCAAGAATTAACGGTCGCTGATAACTTAAACAACTGTCACAAACAATTTTGATCATAGTTTAAGAAGTTATTAATTTCACATTGCCTTAACCATGTTTTATTATTTTCAAAATAATATCTCCTTCTAATAAACATTTTATATTAGAGCAGGGATAATTGTATATATGTCATTATATTTTATTGCATAATTAAAAATCATTAAGACCTACATGTGTTACTTTTATCCCTTTTATTTTTTAATATATCTCCTTCAAAATATAAAAGATATATGATTTTGTTTAAGTAGGACAAATATATAGACTACTTCCTTCACATTTACTATTATTCACTCTTGTATTCTTTTTATTATTATTGGTAAATGATCTCAGTAACTTAATTTCATCTTCTTTTATATACTTCAACTCATTTTATTTTTACTTTTTTATTCAAGGTTGTGATGGCCCTAAGATGCAGGGGAGATCATGTTTTAGATGGTTTATACACTGGAATTAATACAAAGCACATCCTCAACACCAGCAAGATGGTTTTATATTTTTACACTATTCATTCATTTTTGGAATATTTCCTCCTTTAAGTTACCTTTTTCAGTTCAAAATTTTATAATTTTTTTTTCAACAGGTTGAAGAGTGCTCTGGCATGCATTTACAGCCACACAAAGCTATTGTAGGTGATAATGCCTTTCTCCATGAAAGTGGCATTCATCAGGTTAGTGGAGTTAAATGCCACCCTGCTGCATTTTATTTTGTTAATGCCTATTGTATTTGCTTACCATTAAACATACAATAATATGATTTCTATATATCTAATTTGTGATTTTACTAGTAGCCTGTTATCTTTGAACATAAACTGTTATGATTTCTATATATCTAATTGACATTTCAACAGGAAAAGAGACTTTTGAGTAAAAAAAATATTTTAAATTAAATTCATTCAAGTAGTCCTCATAGAACTCATTTAGTTTACATCAGAACTTTATTTTGATTCCTTTTATACATTTGATTCCTCTCATGAAGTGTAACTAAACTTTTCCTTTTAAAAAAGAGACATATTTTTTTCTTTGCAGCTAAGGCTTCTATTTTTCAGTTGGTTTCTTCAAGTTCTTTCCTTGTTAGTTTTTTTTTTCAATTATTATTTCTGCTTTGTAGGCTGGATTGTTAAAGCATAGAGGCACATATGAAATACTTTCTCCTGAAGATATTGGTTATGAAAGGTCCAATGGAGCTAATATGGTACTAGGCAAGCTAAGGTATGCCATTTTCTCACAACTCTTTTATCCCATTTTGTGACCTATATTGAATGAGGACTTATAGTGTAGATAGTAGGATGAAACTTTATAGAATAAAAGTGCTATTGTAAAGTTTTTTTTTTTATATATATCAATGGAATGGAGTTGTAATTCATAATAATTTTATAAAGAATTGCCGAAAAGCACACCTAGGTTATTTAGTTTTAAGATTTGGAAAATATATAATATCTTATCCTGATATTACTAATCATTTATAGTTAATAATATTAAATAGATTTTTATATCAGTGTATATTTTAATAAGAAAAAAAGTATAACTTACTTAAAAAATATTAAAATCATTTTAGCTTGAAAATTCTCTTGTTATCAATTCATTTATTAATTTTTTTGATACCAAATAGGGGATATCGAAATTATAAGATAGTGGTAAAAATATAATATAGACAATTAATTCTGTGTATATTTAATATTTAGATGTCGTAAAAATGCATAGTTTATTAATATTTTTAAGAAAATAGCCAGGAAATATAAAAAAGAACTTCAAATAATTGAAATATAACTTATAGATGAAATAAGTGAAAAATTTATGAAAAATGAGTGGATTGAAAAATTAAAGAAGTTTAAAACAAGTATAACATCAACAAGAAGAGTAATGCTGAAGTTATAGCATTCATTTAAAATATTTTTTTTTTTTGTTAAAATTGTTGTATTTATTATTTTTATTTGATTGAACACTTGAGAGATGAATAAATTTAAAATTTAAGAAACAGAAGAAACTTATAGATGAAATTAATAAGAGAAACGTTTATGAAAAATAAATGAAAGTTACATTTGAAAAACAAAAGCTTAGGAATTGAAAATTAGGGAGAAAATGCCATATAAGAATGTTAGTATCATACTTGAAATATAAATGTATGAAATTCATCCAACATGTGCCATGGGCTACAAATACTTGTACATGAATACTATATATCATTGAGTATTAGTAATAAGTGATAGTTCCATTTGTTTACTACCAATAATTATATGATGATGTTTAGTTTCAAAGCAATTTATAATTATTATTTTTAACAGCTAAAAATAAATTGTATTGAAAAAAATACTTTAGGAATGTTTTAATCTTTATACAAAGAAACAAAGTCTAATATCATCCTTATAACAACTTAAACACCTTTCTCAGATAAGTTTAGTATCAAACTAAATGTACCAAGATACAACAATCTAATAACACTACCAGGTAATACAAAAATGTAAATACAAAAATGTAAATAAAGATGTCTGACATTGGCATCTAGGCCCTCTAGGTGTTACAATAACAGAAAGGACCAAATACAATAGAGTTGCACAATAGCCCATTACAACAGTACCCAGTCAACTATGTACCAATGTATATGGCCTGCCCGTATGAAACTCCTACACTCCCTCTAAAACCTTAGCTACTCACAGCTTCCAAGTTTAATCCTCTCACCCTAGTTGTATGTATCATTAATTTTAAGTCTCACAATTTCGTTATTTTCCCTTCTTAACCTCAATTTAGAGTGATAAAATTTGGAATTTGTATCCCCACTACTCAACCACTCGCCCTCACCTTTTGTTTGAGCATAGCTACTTCTTTTTGTTCCAAACTTCTCAGTTCGCTTAACAGGTCCACCTGCTTTACTCATGTCATCATTAAGGTTATCATCGTTGTAACGCTTAACGCTCCTCTATCTCCCAAGTAGTTGTTGTTCTCGGCAACTTCCTTCTTCTAATGTTTGATCTCTCTTTTCAGGCTTTTTAACTTTACCTTGGTACCTTTCAAATTGTTTCCGCACGAGGTAGGAGCTTCCCATGCTTTTTTAACCACCTTTTTAAAGCCCTTTGATTGCTGCCACACATCAACTACTCAAAATGGTTTAGGGCCCCAATCAATAATACTATTTTTAACAACTAACACACAATTATCCGACACATGTCTACTCAACATGTATTGCTTAGAACCTAGTCATTGCATCAACCACTCATCCGAACAAGAGCTCTATCCAATCTACTCCTAGTCATCCCGAACCCTAAATCCTAAACCTGGTTTGTCCATATAAACTTCCTACCCACTACAGGGATATCCTTCAAGGCACACCGCTCATTAAACTCCCTAAACCTAACTATTTCACTATTATTCACCATTTCATTACTAATCCCTTTTCTTTCAGATGCATCCCTAACCGAGTTAAAATCACCAATCACGCATCTAGTTAAACAGTTTACATTTGCCAACATATTTTCAATTTCTCTCCATAACAAAACTTTCTCTTTGGTAGAACATGGAGCATATACATTCATAATAGCTACATTAACATCTATACCTGAAGCATCACATTTATATTCTCCTTCGATTATAACAAACCCTCTCCCATCTGCAGATATGACACACTTAAATACCTTATAGTGCCACATAGTCAGAATACTCCCTCTTTCTCTATCGATCCCTTTATGAATCTAACTTATATCATTACTAACCCAAAGACTAAAACACTTAGAAGCATTCACACTAACTAACTTGTTTCCTACACACAAACCATTTCAGGTTTTTCCTTGACAATTAACTCACTGATATACTTCCACTTATTATACTTATTATCTCCCCCAGACCCCTAACGTTAATACTTATAAGCTTCATAAATGTTGATTCCCTTTCTCACATGACGCTTTCCGCATCATAAGGTTATCCCTTTCCTCTATCTTTGTGAACCTCTGTCTTTGTGAACCTCTGAATGATACTCTCGTCACTCTCGTGGCATACAACACCTATTTCATTAATAATTCCCCATAACCTAAGTTCTTAGATTCCATTATCTGATGCCCTTAATCTCCGTTAAAAATATTGGTATCAGTTATAGATGGGGTGACCAACTTGGACTTGGTGCTCTTATCATTTCCTCAATTTGGTTGAATCGGTCCCGTTTGGAGCTTGTTTCCCCTCTCCACATCCTCCTTGATTTATTAAACATTTGTGGACCCACAAGTTCTTCCCTAATGAGTTGGAAGCATTCATGAGCGCTTATACGATGAGACTCATCTAGCACCTCCACCAGTTTGTGCGAACCATTTTCTACGACTTCCTTTGCCAAGTACATGCCATCTCCGTCTTCGACTTGCACCTTGGCTGTCGTCCCCGCCATTCGCCCATACTCCGAGTGACCTGCATCAACGTCACTTTCAGTGGCTGCACCTAAGCCATCATCGCAGTTCAACAACAATTGGTTCACTCCACCATCCACACGTTCAAGTGACATAGCTCCGTCGGCGGCAGCTGCAAACTGTACCTTGGTCGCCTCCCCCTCTGTTGGCATATTTTCCGAGTTTCCGATATCTCAAAAGATTGGCATACAACTTCATTGTTCCAATACGTATGATATTCAGTTCAAATTCCAGTTTAGATACATTTTTAACATCACAAAATCTCGTAAAGTCAAACTTGTTCCTCCACTTATTAAGTTTCCTAGATACGAACACTTCTTCTACTCTCCCAATCTTTGAAATTTTTTTTACATATCTTGCTTGCTATAACTATTAAGAAAATGGGAGAAAAAGAAAGTAGTCACTTTCCACGGATTAGACTGTCGGCCACTGTTGATACCCTTGGCAGTCGATACCACCATGAGTGCACTGTTCCAGCGTCACCGATTGCAGAAGACAGAGAAGAGAGCTTTTAGCGACGTAGTTATACACTTCAATTTAAAATCATTATTGTCATTTCATATTCAATCATGAATAAGTAAAGTGAATACGAGTATCTAGTGTGATCAATAATTTAACTTTTCAACTATTCTAATATATAATGGCTTAATCAATGAATTTATTTTTGTAATCAACCAATTTCTTTTGCCTATTAAACATTTGTTTCAGTGGTATACCAGTTGATGGTTTATTATTTTTATTTGTAGTTTAGTAATAATTGATTAATTCATTATTATCTTAAATTTCATACAATTATAACTCATTTTATTCCCTTCTTTTACACTTCCACATCCATTAGTGGACGCCAAGCTTTGAAAAATCGACTTAAAGAGGTATGCACCTTTTTGTGCTATATACTCAAAGGCACGAGGACCATTTTCTTATTTCATGACCTATTTTCTTCCTTTTCAGCTTGGTTATGAACTCAAGGAGGATGAAGTTGAGAGTGTATTTCAAAACTTCAAAGCAATGGCTCAGAAAAAAAAGGTTAATAATTAGTTTCGTTTTTTCTTTTTCATTTGTGAATATAATATATAGCTTGTTGTACTTTAACATTAACTTTGTCTATATCAAAAAATTAATTTGGTCAATATTAATTATATTTATCTATTTTTTCCTTTAGAATCCGGATCAAACGAAGAAATAGTTTCACAAGCACGTTAGTACATGTGGATTATTTCATGAATTTTAGCATACACAACAAGATTTATTCGCTCTCATTATACTTGAAATTATAAAGAGAGTTAAACCTACTAAAACTATTTTAAGGTCAATATATTTTTGTTTGGAGAATTTAGAAAAAAAAATTATGTTTGTTTGGAGAATTATAGTGTCTCTCTCACACATATATAACAACCCTATAAATAGAAAACATCCTAAAGTATGAAACATTAAGATAGCACTACAAGAAAAAAGTTATTTAAAGACCAATTTTTAGCTACCAAATGAAATGGTTGCTAATTGTAAGCAAAATAGTTACCAAATTAGACAAAATAAAAGTAACGATTGAATTTAGTAACCAATTGAGTCAAGATAATTGGTATCTAACATTAGCTACCAAGGTTTTAGTCACCAATTATCTTAACCTAATTGGTCACTAAATTCAATCATTACTTCTATTTTGTAGTTATTTAGCAACCAAAATCTAATTTGGTGACTATTTTAGTTACAATTAGCAATCATTTCATTTAGTAACTAAAAATTGATCTCTAAATAGTTATTTTCTCATAGTGTAGAGCAAACCAAAACTTTACCGCTGTTGTTATTTTTTTATAATGTCTTTTAAGTGTGAATTCATTTTGGTCATCTTGAACTAATTTTTTACTCAAATATTTTTTTCCATAGAGAGTTACTGATGTTGACCTTAAAGCATTGGTATCAGATAAAATTTCTGATGCAGAACCTATTTGGAAGCTTGGTGGGTTGGAGGTAAATTGGAATGAGATTAATTTTAAGCTATATGTTTGATACAATACAAAAGAAAGATCAAAAGAAGATAAATTAATCAATATCTACGAACGTAGGTGACTTGTGGAACTATGAATTTTTCATCGACAAGAATCAAACTTGTCTCCATTGACGGTAGCACACACGTTGCTTGTTCCGTTGGAAAAGGACCAGTGGATTCAGCTTACAAAGCTGTCGATCTCATTGTGAAGGTATGAAGTTTAACAAGGTCCAAGTTCTTATTTTTATTTTCGTTTATATTACGTCTCTTACTATATATAAGCATTTATTCTTTATATATAGTTTGCTATTTGAAATCTATTGGTATGGAAGGACTCAATTTAAAATAAATAAAAAAACATCTAATATTTTTATGAACTTTCTCTTTTCCCAAAGATTAAGGTTTTCATGGAAAATATATAAGCTAGAAGGTTATGTATAAGACAGTGTGAATCATGTTTATATCATCTTAAATGGAAGTTCTTGGAAGGTCAATAATAGTCCTTTTCTAATTTCATTTTTTCAAGTATCTAACCTAGTTACAAAGATGTTTTTTATACATAAAAAAAACATGTCTTGCATCATCATGAATATTGATATTTTAATTAAGTTTTTTTTTTATAAAAAAAATATATTTCAATGATGAAACTTCGATCATTCATCCCATATACAAAATACATATATGATACAATATAATCCCCTCAAAAAGATATATAAGAAGAATTCTTGTTTGTATACAAACTTCAACTTTTTACAACATTGATGAATTATTTATAATATGTTAAACTAATTAAGCCAAACTCATAACAAATTAAAATTGAATATCTTAAAATACCAAACTACTAGTTGATGGAAGAATTTTACAAAATTTAATATTTAATGCAGGAAGCTGTGAAAGTACTTGAGTACTCACTAAATACAATCAGAGGGGGCACTGATGCAATTGCAACTATACATGTTGTAATTGGTAAAGAGAGCAGGCTCTCACCTACTTCTAATTTAAATGGAAACATTGTTTATCCAACATTTAGGTATTGTTAATCAAAATATGATTGCTTTAGAATATCCTTTTCTTACTCATGCCGCACATGCACATCTAATATTCCATGTTTTCTCTTTTTACAGTGGGATTGAAAAAGGAGTAGATGTTGTTGTTTCCAGTGTAGAGGCCTATCTTAGTGCACTAAACAAAATGCTCGATTTCAAGGAATGATTATATCTGTTAATATTCTAGCATTTGAATATAGAAGTTCAGACTTCATCTTGTAAATTCAATTAACTATTTGTTTTTTGGATGAGTTTGTTAAATCTCTTTTTATCTTAGTAATTTTCTAGATTCTGGGATTATGTATAACTACTTTCTGCTATTACCAAGATATCTTCAACCCTCAACACTGTCATAGGACTTGTATGTTTAAAATATTATAAATGTCATAGGACTTCAATATTATAAAGGTTGTTCAAAATTTATTTACTTATAAATGTCAAAATATTACATTTTAATATATAGTTGTTTTCTTATATTGGATTTGTATTTAACTAAATTAACATATTTTATAATTAGGATGATGAGCATAAAATATTTGTATTTATTGAAATTTTTTCATGAAAATGTTAGATATTTGCTCTTCACATGTCATTATTATCAGTAACAAGTACGTAAAAAGTAAAAGGAAAAAACTTGCAGAAAAACAAAGCATGCATGCATAAGAGGAGAGCGTATAAGAAAGAAGAGAAAATAAAATCGAATAAAAGATTGACACATAAATAGAGACGGTAAAAAACTGTCTTATTATTATATTCTGAAAAAACAGAACGTGCAAAGCCTATTAAATAGACATACAGAAAAACAAATACAAAAATAACAAAACTTAACAATCCCTCAAGCTGCATGATATATATTTCTCATCCCAAGTTTTGAAAGGATGAGATTAAAATTTTATTTAATTCTGAAACCACATTTGCATCTAAGGGTTTCTTTGCCACGAGGAAGATCTGTCCTGAGCCAAGTTTCATTATGTTTCAAAGCCTCACTTCATGGTCTCATGCCATTCACTATTTGATGATATAGTTAAAGTGTAACAAAGTTAATTTATAGATAATTTTTCATAGCTAATAATAGAATAAATAAGTTGAACAACCTTAGAACTGTCAAAACATTCGTGTTAGCATAGTTTATGGTATGATGGTGATAATCTTTCAAAAAAATTGGGAGCTCTTCAATTCCTTGTGGATTTGTTCATTTTCAACGTATTTATCAGGAACAAGTTCAAGTAAATAATTAAAACTATTTCCTTGTTGATTTTCTTCTATATCAGAATCATGATTTTTAATGTCTGGGAAAACATGTTCATAAAGCCTGACATCTCCAATAACAAATATTTCCCTGCTCTTAATAGCCTTTTGTGTCATATTTGCATCTAAGAAAAACCCATTTCTTGTCTCTAGGATCAAGCTTGGATCTATTTCTTTCTATACTAGAAACAAAACAGAAAGAATCGAAAAATCTCAAGTTACACAGATCAGGTAATTCCTTATATACTAACTCATAAGGTGATTTTCTTCTTATAACAACATAAGGTATTTTGTTGATTAAGTGAACAAAATGAATCACAACAAAAGACCAAAAGTTTTCATGTATTTTAGAGTGAAAAAGCAAGCTTCTAGTTACATTAAGAATAAGTGTTTCCTTTTCACAATATAATTTCTTTGTGGTGTTTCTATGCAGCTTGTTTTGGTAGATAATTCTAAGATTATTATACAGATCTTTACAGATAAATTCACTTCCATCGTCAGATCTTATGATTTTAATTTTAGTACCGAATTTATTATGTATTAGGTTAATAAAATTGGACAAAACATCTCTGGTTTCAACTTTTTTTCACAAATTTGTTTTCTTTAAAATGAACATAAGAATTAGTATCACTGATATATTGTATAATTTTGTCAGAAGGGTGTCCAAGCCTGTGTGCCAAACATCCTCGCTGCAATTTCTGCTGTCAAGATTTTCAGATTCAATGTCATTCATCAAAGATTTCTGTTTTGACATTGGCAGAAAATAGAGTCCATCACATAGCTCAGCTCGATCAATCGTCCTTGATGAAGCTGTGTCTTGAATCTGACATTGATTAGAGGAAAAAATCTGTAATGCGCTAAATAGATATAAGATTGAATGTGAATTCAGGTATACATAAAACATTGTATAGGAAAGAATAACTTGATATCTAAATCATTCCAGCATAATTAGTAGTTACATGTGAATCATTTGGTAATTTCACAGTTACAGGTTTTGTTGTGTAAAAACTTATAAAATAATATTTGGAATAAGTAACATGATCAGTTGCTCCTGTGTATGAGTTCTTGATATCTTTACTTTTTCCACTGTGTTCAGTTTCCACTTTTTTTTTAGAACAAGACTTACTGATGAAACTATGCACCTTATGTGTAGATTCAACCTTTTATTCTTGAATTCTTGAATTATCTTCAAACTTTGTTGAAGTTAATCCTGTGTAAATTAGGCATTTTATTGCCTAAAAGGAAAGTTGGTTTTCTTGATCGGGATAAATTTATTTTATCGTGATAAATTTATCTTATTACGATAAATTCATCCTCTTGCGATAAATCATCCTCTTGTGATAAACTCATCTTCTTCCGATAAATTCATCTTTTCCCGATAAATTCATCTTCTCGCGATAAATTCATTTTCTCACGATAAATTCATTTTCTTGTGTTAAATTCATTTTCTAGCGCGATAAATTCATTATATCGCGATAAATTTATTTTCTCGCTATAAATTCATATTCTCGCGATAAATTCACTATCTCGCGATAACTTCACTATCTCGCGATAAATTGACTATCTCGCGATAAATTGACTATCTCGCGATAAATTTATTTTCTCGCGATAAATTTATTTATCGCGATAAGAGCATTTTCTCGCGATAAAACATACAAGTCAAGTTCGTTTTCTTCTTTTTCTATGTTAACATCGGATGATACCTATATATATATATATATATATATATATATTTTCTAGTGTAGAGGCTTATCTTAGTGCACTAAACAAAATGCTAATCTGTTAATATTCTAGCATATGAATATAGAAGTTCAGATTTCATGTTGTAAATTCAATTAGCTATTCGTTGTTTTGGATGAAATTGTTAAATCTCTTTTATCTTAGTAATTTTCTAGATGCTGTTATTATGTATAACTCATGGTACATTTATGATGGAGGATTGAATGTTGTCTACCTTTCTTTAGTATTTGTAATGTTTTGATTTAATTCTTATCAAGTTTTATTCATTGGAACTAACTCACATTTCCTAAACATTTAGTAAAGCTCCCTTATTTTTCTTTTATTTTCTTCTCTTTTTATGTTATTTAACATGTTGCATATAATTTATGAATTGATGTACCAAATTAGTTAAAATATCAATAAGTTATCTTTTCCGAAAACATAAATATTATGATAAGTATAATTCACTTATCATAATAAGCGACACAATGTTGTTGCTTAATAAATGATAAAGGTAGAAAGTTATAACTAATAGTAAAAATTTATTAAGTTGGTATGTTTTAATTTAAAGTAGTGATTTTAAGCTAATGAGCTTAAGTGAAATTTTTTCACACTAAAAGGTGTAATTTATAAGTTTAGTTACTCGTTATTTTTTTAATCTTAATTAATATTATTTAAGTTTTAAAGTTTCTATTTCTTTTTCAATCGATTTCCAGTATCACAAGTAGTTATTATTTATTTTTGTTTAAGATTTTGGGTAGTTTTATTGAATATCTCTCAATAGGCACTATATTTGATTATTTAGATAAGTTACATTTTATTTTAATAGGAGGTTAGATTAACTAATGATACACAACCCTATGTTTGATCAGTTCATTCTGAATATTCTATGGCTCAATCTTGGTCATTGGTCATAGACTGAGTTACGACGATAACAATTCTCCAACCTCAAGTTGAGTACTTAAATAGGTTTATCTAACCAAAAAATCTAAATTGTTTTATGTATGTTGTTCCTAATAATCACTACAAGAAAAAAGAGATTTAGCCACATCAAATAGACAATCTTAATTAGTAATTGATATTAGTGACTAAAATAATATAGTCGCTATTTGTCACTGAAATAGCGACCAAAATTCAATTTGGTCTCTAATTAATGAAAAAATACTTTACTAATCGTATTTAGTGACCAAAATATATTTGTCGTTGAATAGCGACCGAAATAATCACTGAATACAAATTTCTTTCAACCACCGATTTGATTTCGGTCACTAAATATAAAAAATAAAGTTAGTCATTAATTTTAACGACAGAAACGTGGTGGTTGCAGAATAGCAATCGTAATGAAATTTGTCATTAAATGACAAAAATTAGCTACCAAAATTAGCGATCACAATTCGATGGTAGTTACATAATGAGTAAAACAACAACCGAATACAAGACCGTGGAAAGAGAGAGAAATGTGAATGCTGGTGGAAAGAGAGAGAGAGACGCGAGTGGTACGAAGAGAGACGTTGCTGTGAGAGAGGAAGAAGAAGAAGAAAAGCGAATGGCGAAGGAGGGAGAGAGAACAGAAGGCACTACGAGAGAGGAAGAAGAAGAAGAAAAGGGAATGACAAAGGAGGGTGAGAGAACAGAGGGCACGCGAGGGAGGAAGAGAGGGAATCCTAAAAAGGGGGATACGAATGCGGTTGTTAGTGGGAACCGCGTTCGTATCCTCTTGCAAAATAATGTAAAAATTGTTTTTGCAAATACCAACGCTATTGTTTCCAAAACCGTGTTGGTATCTCCCTACAGTTTTCAATTTTAAAATATTTGTGTCTTACCATTACGGTTCTCGCGTTAACCGCGTTGATATAATTGTACTTAATTTCAAAAATGTCACCGCGTTGTTTTTAATTGCAATTCCATCCTAACCGCGATGATATCCCGCCTTAAAATGTGTTTTTTTACTAGTGGTTATTCATTGTAACTTATTTACATTTCCTAAACATTTAGTAAAGTTTCTTTATTTATTTTTATTTTTTTCTCTTTTTATGTTATTTAATATATTGCATATAATTTATGAATATTGATGTATCAAAAGATATTATTTTCAGAGAGTGATGTAACATAAGCTATTCTTTTAGAAACATAAATAATACGATAGGTATAATACATTTATTATAATAAGTGACACAATGTTATTTTGTTAGTAAGATATAACTAAAATTAATAGAGTACAAATTTATCATGTTAGTATTTTAATTTAAAGCAGTAATTTTAAGAAAATGAGTTTAAGCGTCTATTGTTCATAGTGTCTGTTGTTCATATTAAAACGAATATTTTATAAGTTTAGTTATTCGTTATCTTTTGAATCTTCATTAGTATTATTTAAGTTTTAAAGTTTGTATTTTTTTTAATTGATTTCAAAGTTTTAGAAGCAGTTATTATTTCTTTCTTTTTAAAATTTTGGATAGTTTAAATAATAATAAATTAAATCACAGATATAAAAATGTTATCTAAACATATTTAAGATAAAGGTTTTATTAATGTAAGTTAAATATTATGAAAAGCCGCCGATATTTGATACTTTATGTCACGCTTATCTAAGTGTTGCTGTCTGGCTTAAAATAAAGTTTTGTGAGAAAAAATTTTGCTTCTTTTTCCTGTTTACATTTTTAGCTTCATGTCTCTCAAGAAATGAAACCACTTTTTTACTCTAAAAGGCAACTGTTCTAGCGTGAGTGAAAAACGTGTGACACCCTGTCTTCCTCTCACTCGCATCTTTTCATTAAAGACCTCCACCACCTTTCCTCTTCCGCATCAAACCACAATGTTCTTAAATTCTGCTATGCTCTCGCCTCCTCCTCCTTTCTCTCCAAATTCGTTAAAGCATCTTCCACTGCTTCCCACTCTGAGAAGCAACTGCAAGTTAATGCCGTCTTTGTTTCTGAGTCGGAGAAGCAAACGCAACTGCACGTCATTCACGACAAGCTCGAAAAGAAACCCTCTTCCGAGCTTAGGGTTTCCAGCAGAACAAGAAGTAGAAGACGAAGCAGGAGCAGAAACACATGCGGAGAATCACGGGGGTGAAGCAGTAGTAGAAAGTGAACTAGGTACAGTGTTTTTTTGATTTGGTTTAGTAGGTGGACGGGAATGCAGATCACGTGTCCAATGTATTATTGCTTTTGCATTCCCACAATTCTGTCCCTGCATGCATTTATTATTATTTTATTAATATCTGAACAGAAAACAAGCTAGCTTGGAAATGCAATTAAATATGTTAATTTTATTAAAAAGTTAAGAAAAGTTAAAGTATTTTAGAAAAATATTATTAAAAAAGTAAAAGTAATTAAAAAGTGACTTACTGTAAGAGAAACCTGGTCTTCCTCAGTCCAAACTTCCTTTCCTCTGAATCAAATTGCATCCATCAACGGCACTCGCTCGCGTTCTCGCCGGCCGGAGTACATCCCGGGCCACATTCCGGACTCTTCCTACTTCCGGATTCTGGACACCACCCTTCGCGAAGGCGAGCAGTCCCCCGGCGCCGCCATGACCGCGGAGCAGAAGCTGCAGATCGCGCGGCAGCTGGCGAAGCTGGGCGTGGACATCATCGAGGCAGGGTTCCCCTCGGCATCACAGGAGGACTTCAACGCCGTGAAGATGATAGCGCGGGAAGTTGGGAGTAAGTGCGACGATGAT